>Ga0116166_1000004_pt1 | contig 212001 bp, 165 predicted proteins | sample AD_JPNMR2_MetaG_FD_89884 | JGI IMG/M metagenome (GOLD analysis project Ga0116166, IMG submission 89884) | Active sludge microbial communities of municipal wastewater-treating anaerobic digesters from Japan - AD_JPNMR2_MetaG | ecosystem: Engineered > Bioreactor > Anaerobic > Digestate | place...
AACTCGCTCAATGGTTACTGGCATACAATACCGTCCTCCCCCATCATTCCCTTAACGGACATTCCCCTCTTCAATTCCTCATCCAACAGAACAAAAAGTGCCAAAGGTACTGGACTTATACATAACCTTGACATTTCGCGGGTTGATTGGTATTATCTAAGAGGTATGCGGAAACAGGTGGACAATGTGAGGTAGTGGTAGTTTTGTCTGCTTGTTCCAATAGGTAACAAAGGAAAAAGGAAACAGGTAGGAGGGAAATGCTATGGCAAAGTCGAAAATGATGAGTCTTGTGGTGTTGGCTGGTTTAACAGCAGGGTTGTTGGTTGGTTGTCCGTTGCTGCTCAAGTTTGTGCTGACCGTCGAAAACTACACGGGCGAAGATATTACCGCGCTGTATTTGCGGCCGGGTAATTCTGCTTCGTGGGGTACGAGTGTCATCACGGATCCTATCGCGGGTGATGGTGCCCCGTACGCCGTTCAGATCGACTATGGGATGTATGACCTGAAGGCGGTATTTACCACGCCGTCCATTGTCCGTTTCAACGTACCGTTCACCGACAGCGATTGGCGCTGGATCTTCAGCGCGATAGAAGTTGGCGAGGGTGAATATACGACGGTTCAGGTGATTGACACCCTCGTGGCTGAATAAAGTTTGCCTCCTGGGACTGCTGATAACGGCGGATTCTTGAACTTAAAAAGGCGCTGCCGATAGGGCAGCGCCTTTCTGTTTTTTTTGCGGTCTCTGGATTACTGTGCAGATGTTTTCGTGGAGATGCGCTAGAGAACAAGAAGGGTTACATTGCGATGCCGCCGTCTACCGGGATGATGGCGCCCGTGATATATGAGGCTTCTTCACTGGCAAGAAACCGGACAAGTCCCGCTACTTCATCCGGCGTTCCGCTACGTCCCAAGGGGATCTGGTGGATAATGTTTTTTTTCATGACTTCTGTGAAAACAGCGGTCATGTCTGTTTCGATGTAGCCGGGGGCGACACAGTTCACCGTAACGTTACGGCTGGCAAGTTCACGGGCTAACGCCTTCGTGAAACCAATCAAACCGGCTTTCGCTGCAGCATAGTTCGTTTGTCCTGCTTGGCCACGCAGACCGATAATTGACGAGATATTGATGATCCTTCCCCAACGTTGTTTGATCATATCGCGGCAAACCGCACGAGAGCAGTAGAAAGCGCTCTTCAGGTCCGTGTTTAATACGGCATCCCAGTCGTCTTCCTTCATCCGCATCAGTAATCCGTCGCGGGTAATGCCGGCGTTGTTAACCAAAACACCAATATTCCCCATTGTCTCGTTTACACTTTTGACGAGTCCTTCCACGGCGTCGCCGTTAGCCACATCACAACCGAATCCCCGAACCTCGACGCCGCTTGTGGCTAGTTCGTTGGCTACGGCGCTCGCGCGTTCGGCATCTCTCCCACATATGGCCACGCGAAAACCTGCCTTCGCCAGGGCCGCCGCACAAGCTTTACCGATGCCGCGCGTGCCGCCGGTCACTAAAGCAATTTTGGATGTATAGTCGCTCATTCGAGTTTCTCCAAGGTGACACAGGCTTCCAATGTACCTACAGATACTACAGGGTCAGGCCCGCCTTTCATCCGTTTACACAGTCCCTGCAATACACGTCCAGGTCCCACTTCTACGGACGGAACAGGCCCAATGGTACTCATGACGCATGTCCACTGCACAGGTGCGCAGATTTGGTCCGACAATAGTTGGCGAATATCTTCGGCTTTGGTGACCTGTTTGCCATTGACAGAAGAAACAAACGGGTATTTGGGGTCAGAAATCGCAGCAGTCGAAACGAGTTCAGCAAATGCATCGCGCGCTTGTTTCATCAGCGGCGAGTGAAAGGGACCCGATACTTGCAAGGGCAACACACGTTTGGCTCCCGCTTGCGTCAACACAGCCGCAGCTTCTTTCAAAGCCTCTTGTTCGCCAGAGATAATGGTCTGATCGGGTCCATTTAGGTTGGCGATGAAGCCTCCCTTTGGGAGCACCTTCTCGATGGTCTCTTGTGATAATCCGATGACGGCAGCCATGCCCCCTGGCGGCACCAATTCTGTCATAAAACGGCCGCGGGCTTCTACCAATCGAAGCGCTTCGGGATAGGTCAGTGCTTCCGCAGCTACCAACGCAGAAAATTCCCCCAGGCTATGTCCGGCGCATACTGCTGGTTCGTGTCCCAGCTGCTTCAGTATATGGGTTAACGCCGCTTCAACGGCCAGTAGTGCGGGTTGTGCGTATTGCGTACGCGCCAAACTCTCGGCTGGTCCCTCGAACATGATCTGCAACAAGCCTGGTACCCGTGCTGCGGCTTCGTCAAAATAACAACGTACATCGGGACGGGATTCGTACAGGTCGCGTCCCATACCGGGTGTTTGGCTGCCTTGTCCAGGAAAAAGGAATGCCCTCACTATTCTAATTCCTCTTGCTCTTCATCGGGCAATCCCTGGGCGCTGCGGATAGCCTCGATCTTCTTACGAATGAATTCGTTAATACGTGCTTCTACAGCAATGCATGCCCCGCGGATGGCGTTCGCCACGCCTGTTGAATGCGTCTTGCCGTGAATGATGATGACGGTACCATTTACACCCAACAACGGCGCGCCGGTCGTCATGTTGGGGTCGACCTGCGCCTTGAGACGGCCAAACGCGCCCATGCTCAACAACGCGCCCACACGGCTCAACCACCCGGCTTTCATTTCCCGCTCCAGGCCTTTACGGACAAAGAACGCTGCCGCTTCGCTGGTCTTGAGTAAGAGGTTTCCAATAAACCCATCACAGACCACAACGTCTACATCGCCTTTGAAAATTGTGATCGGTTCTACATTCCCGATGAAATTAATATGGTTCGCGGTCACTAGATTTCTGTGTACCGTGCGGGCAAGCTCATTGCCTTTCGTTTGCTCTTCCCCAATATTCAACAATCCCACGCGCGGGTTCTTAAATCCCATCGCCCGTTCAGCATAGATGACACCCATCTCGGCAAATTCGCAAAGATGCCTGGCGCTGCAATCCACATTCGCGCCTAGATCAATCACCAAAACGGGGTTTTTCCCTAGCGAAGGGAATTGTTGACAGATAGCAGACCGGGCCACACCTCGAATGGGTCCCAAAATAATGCGAGCAGCGACTTGCACTGCCCCTGTATTGCCTGCGCTGACAATACCGTCGGCTTCACCGTGTTTCACCATGCGCATGCCGACCAGCAAGGACGAATCCTTCTTCTGGCGAACCGCTTGGACGGGCGGGTCGTGCATCATGATTACTTCGGAAGCATGGCGTATCGAAAGGTTCGGCACCTTCTCGTATTTAGCCAGTTCCCGCTCAATGGCGTCACGGTTGCCCACCAACACAACTTCGACGTTGCGGTCTTTGCGACAGGCCTCCACTGCCCCCTTTACCTCTGGGAAAGGGGCTCTGTCCGACCCCATAGCGTCGACCACGATCCGCATAAACGGTCCCCAAAATAGGTCGTGTCGGGTTTAGTCTTTTTCTACCGTGACGACTAAGCGGTCTTTATAATGGCCGCACTTTGGGCAAACCCGATGAGGGGGGATGCGTTCTCCGCAGCTCTGACATTCCGTCAACCCCGGTGCATGTAAGGCATGATGAGAACGCCGCATGTTACGGCGCGCTTTTCCTGTTCTTCTTTTTGGTACAGGCACGAGTCTATTCCTCCTTCGATGACATACCCGGATGAATATCCGGAAAGATTTTCAATAACTGAGCAAACTGATTATTTCGTGAGTCCTCGGCGTTTTCTCTATCAGAACACCCACAGTGTTCTTCATTCAAGTTTGCCCCACAGTTGGGACATAACCCGGCACAATCATCGCGGCAGAGGCACTTCGCCGGCATGGCAAGCACCACTTCTTCCCACGCCAACGGACTCATATCCAACTCATCACCGGTAAAATACCCTATCGATGAGTCAGACGTCTCTGTTTGCGGCTCATGGTCAGCATCCCGGTCATATTTGCCCCATGGGCTCTCCGGCACCCCTTCCTCAAATGCCCATAGGACGGACGTTGCGAACGTCCGTTCCATGACCACCAAACACCGATCGCACGCGCGGCGATATGCACCTGTCACCGTTCCCCGGAAAAGGTATTTCCCACCGATTTCCTCAAGAAGCCCCGCGACTTTTATATACTGCACGTCAAGACCGGCGACCCCTTCCGGACGCAAGTCGGCTTCACTTAGGCAAACGTCCACCGTAAGCCCTTTTTCGGGAATCGACGACAAGGAGAATTGTAAAGGACGCATTTCTCCTTGCCTCCAAAAACAGCACATTAGTCTATCAAACATCCGGCATTTTAGTCAACGTCTTGTATACGTCCAGTACCTTTGGCTCTTTTTGGCATGCTGGAGGAGGAATCGGAGAACGGGTTTTGCGTGCAGGTCATTAACGGAAAGACACCGACGGGAGACACCTCAAAGCACGTTAGAGATATCCGCGAGTTTCTTTGGAGCCTACCCGTTTTTCCCTACTCTGGCCTGTCACCCCCGTTCTCATTGCGAGGAGTGCCGCCGGGCACGACGTGGCAATCCCCTTGGGATTTCGGGGATGACCGTGCCCTGGGTTCTCTTGCGCTACGCGGTTGAGGGGATTGCTTCGTCGCGTCGAAGACTTGCTCCTCGCAATGATAACACAGGGGACACAGGCGAAAAGGATCGGGCGAGGCATGCCTCGCCCCTACAAGGACAGTGGTTCGCCGCCCTGTCACGGCTAGGTTGCCTTGCCCGGTGCCTCGCCCCTAGAAGGGGGCTAGACTCTGCGCGTTTAAGTGGCGGCGCTAGCACTAAAATCCTATGCGAGTATCGAAAGCAGTTGTGTACCTGTCCGAGTTTTTTAACTAAGTAATCTGGGTTTTTGGTAAGATACTGCAAACATGCGTGGTAATGTCGGAGGGCTGTGTATGTACCGCTGGTGTGTTGTCACCACTATGTTGGTTGGTATTTGTGCTGCGTTTGCCGCTCAAGTTAAGGACGACGGGGATGCCATTGTAGGCATCTGGTTGACGAAAGAAGGCAAGGCAAGAGTTGAGATCACGCGCCAAGGCGATATCTATCAGGGGACAATCGTTTGGTTACGAGAACCTAACTATCCCGAAGGGGATACAGAAGCGGGTAAAGTCAAACATGACCGAAATAATCCCGACGAGGCATTGCGAGATCGACCGATTGTTGGACTTCGTATCCTAGACGAATTTAAATACGTCGGAGATCGAACGTGGTCAGGTGGTTATGTCTACGATCCGGAAAGTGGCAACACGTATCGTGGCAAAATTCGTTTGGACGACAACGGGCGCCTTCTACTGAGGGGGTACGTCGGCATTAGTCTCTTGGGCAGAACCGAGGTTTGGGAACCATGTCCTTCGGAAATGCAGCAACAGGATGAAACAAAAGAAGGAAAAACCAAATGAAACTTCTGGTAACCGGCGGCGCAGGGTTTATTGGCTCACATTTGTGTGAATATCTTGTGAGCCAAGGTCATGAAGTTTTTGTGTTGGATGATTTAAGCACGGGACGCTACGAAAATATTGAGCATATTCCGGGTATTACTTGCATTATTGACTCCACACTGAACCAAGACATTGTGCGGGACCTGGTGCGCGAAGTGCACGCCGTATTTCACCTTGCCGCGACGGTGGGCGTCCAACTCGTGGTGTCCCAGCCCGTGCAGACAATCATCAACAATATCCGAGGCACCGAGACGGTGCTTCAGGAAACATGCCGGTACCGCAGGCCGTTACTCATTACTTCTACCAGCGAAGTGTACGGAAAAGGCGTACGAGAGGTATTTCATGAAAATGACGATCGGGTGATTGGTCCTACAAACCTTACGCGATGGGGATATGCCGCCTCGAAGGCTGTGGACGAATTCTTGGCACTGGCTTACTGGAAAGAGAAGCGGCATCCTGTTGTGATCGTTCGACTCTTCAACACGGTAGGACCCCGTCAAACAGGCCGTTACGGGATGGTCATTCCCCGTTTTGTGGAACAAGCGCTGCGGAACGAACCGTTAACGGTTTATGGCGACGGAAAACAAACGCGATGTTTTGCCTACGTGGGCGATGTGGTGCCGGCTTTGACCGAACTATTGTTGCGGGGCAATTTCTACGGCGAGGTGTTTAACCTGGGTAATTCGGAATCGGTTTCTATCGAGGCACTCGCGCGACGCGTCATAGCACGCACCGGTAGCTCGTCAACGATCGTCTTTGTGCCGTATGATCAAGCCTACGGCGAGGGCTACGAAGACCTACGTCACCGCGCACCTTCCCTGGAAAAAATACATGCTGCCATCGGTTATCAGCCCAAGACGTCGTTGGACCAAATCCTCGATACCGTTATTGCAGATATCCGCACTCGACTTTCACGGCGTGGCTAATACTGCCATTGGGGCTGTATCGTTTTCACGGGCTCGCCAGGAGGAGGTGTGAACTGCCCTTCATACGGTGAGGGGGCATTTTTGTCTACGTGTACAATCGGGCGCCCATCGGGACTGCGCTGAGACGGATCGATGTACAAGGGAGGCAACGTCTTGTTCTGGATCCGCACCCAGAGATCGAGCGGATCAGTGCCCTCTTTCAAAAACAGGATTTCTTCCGCATAAATAGCGCCGGTCAGCGCCAAAACTTCCAAATCGGTAAACGCATCAGGACCTCGTTTTGCTGGGGCGTCCGTGACGCGAACCCGATATACCGAACGGCCGTTGGGGCGTCGTACCGTTCGCATTAAGAAGTTGTCTGACTCGATGACTTTTGTGACGGCAGGACGTCCGTTTTCCAGCAATTCCACCTTCTTGTTTTTTGCGCCCAACACGTTAACGTAGAATTGGGTATCTGCTCCAACCGGAATAATGCCGGAAATATTCACATCAATCGTCCCGTTTGCCAGCACATCGGCTTGAAATGTCACCTTGGGACCATCGGGACTTCGTGTCACATAGGTTCTCCCGCGACGAAGACCGTCCAAGATACCGGCAACTGATTTCTTCTCCGCATACACATAGGTGACCGGCTGTCCCATCGGAACTTTCGGGCTTGACGAGAGACTGCCTCCAATAGGCGCGGCTTTTAGTCCGCGATTCATCTCAATATCCCAAAACATTTCGGCTTGACCGTTTGCCGACAGCCGCGCCGTACTCGCCGCCAAGGCTAACGCGTAAACAAGTTTACCGTTCTTATCGCGAAAAGTAAGTTCTTTCGCAAGATTCTCCAGCGCCAGTGGCGGCACATCGGACCAACTCCGGCACCACACTTCAATCGCGTTGACATAACTCAGTCCGCGTTGCCAGGGCGACGTCGGAAAACACGGATGCCCGATCGCAAACACCCCCCCTTGTCCCTGAACGCGATACACGACACCTTGTGCATCGATTCGGTCTTCCGTAAGCTCGGGTATGGTCCTGGGTCCATAGATCAATGCCACGCCGTTCTTGTCGTCCCCCCATTCCATGGCGGGAATCACCACCACTTTCTTGGACGACCGGATTGCCGGGTCTTTGCAAGCCTCCACGGTATCGCGGTCCGTTATAGCAATGAAATCCAAACCTGCCTTTTCCGCCCTTTTGATTAAATCACCGACCGACTCCTGACCACCACCGTGCTTAGATCGCACATGCAAGTCGCCTCGGTACCACCCGGGCTTGTCAGAAAGGACGACGTCTTCAAAGGGGATAGGTACGGCACCCGGATAGCTTGCCGGGTCTTTGGCGTCCGTCCCGATTTCTTCCTCAACGCGGTCAAGCACTAAGTCGTGATCCAAATCAAAATCACGTAGTTTGCGTTTTGTGCTGGAGGCTTCCGGGACATTCTCAATCATGTATTCTTGGTCGTTTGGTTTGATCTCAATTTCCTTCACCGCGACCACGATAGGTAAGTCCCAATCGTAAACCGACACAAAGGCGCGGTATTTTCCCGGCGGCACTTTTGCCTCCGCGGTCCCCTTAGGCGCAGGAATGGTAACAGTCTGTCCCACATTTTCTTTGGGCTCCAACACAATTTTGGATGGTAGCGGCGTGCCTACTGTATTTGTGATGTCAGCACGAAACACGCCCGTAGGACCCGCCTGCGATGGAGTCTGTTGGGCTGATCCCATAAACGATATCAGCAGAAATAGAGACAAAACAGTCAATCTTCGTGTCAAGAATCATCTCCTTACAAAGTGGCCACGCATGTTACTTTATACCTTTTTGGATTATCAGACAACAACATGGACAGATCTACGAAACGCGCTCCTTCCTCCCCTTTCTTGTAGGGGCGCGACACGCCTCGTGTCCCCTAGTTGTCATTGCGAGGAGCGAGTCTTCGAAGCGACGAAGCAATCCCCTCAACCCCGAAGCGCAAGAGGACAACGTGCTAAGCAGAGCCCGGGCACCTCCGGCAACCCGAGGGGATTGCCACGTCGTGCCTAGCGGCCCTCCTCGCAATGACAACGTCAGGTTTTGTCGCGAGAATGCCTCCTACCCAAGGCGATCCTCTCAACGCCAACGTGCAAATGTGATGTGGATATAGATAGACCCCAAGCCTCAGGGGCTTTGGAACTATTTCGTTTCGGGTAAGATGTTGGTCGCCTTTTCGCCAGTAACCTATTATGCCGTAATAAGTTACGTCAGATCGATTTAAGACCCTGTTACTTCTCGGGCAAAAGGTATATCTTTTTCCAAAAGCGTAAAAAGCGCATGATAAAAGAATACTATGAGAAAACTGTTGACATTTTCGTTTGGATATTTTAGACTAATTCTAAACATCGTGGCGCAATTTTATAGCGTGTGTTTTAGACTTGGCGCATTCTTGGGTATTTTGGGTTTTCATAGAAATTTTAGGCGAGGAGTGCGGGATGGAAAAGAGCAGTTCTCTTCATGACAGGACGACAACGGTCTTGGCACCTCACGTCGTGGAACTAAAGCCCCGTAAGATTGTGCATGCGGTTGTTCCTGAAATCGAGGGACAAGATGAGGAACGTGCCCGTTTAGCACACGGAACAAAAGTCAAATTAGGGCAATTGCATGCCGTAGAGCAGGGGCGCTATGGCACGGGTCCGGCGCCTTACGGATATCGCCGCGGGGGTCCCGGCGAAAAGCCCTTGGTGGTCAACGATCGGGAAGCCGAGGTTGTTCGTCTTATCTTCAGGCTATATCTGCAACACCGCAGCACAGGCAAGGTCGTGGACGAACTCCACGCGCGTGGCATTTTCACTCGAAAAGGTAATAAATGGTCGAGACAAGCCATCTCCATTATACTTTCCAATCGTACGTATCGCGGACGCGTGATCTACGGTGATGTTGAAACGCAGGGTCTACATGATCCGATTATTGAGCCGGCACTCTTCTATAAAGCAAATGCGATACGGGAAAGACGCAAACGGAATCGCGAAGACTGATTCGCATTCGGGGCTAATCGGATGAGAGGGAGTAGGGATGAATACATCTGTATTTTTGTGGGGTTGTATGAGTTTATTTGCGGGCGTTGCCGCTGCTGCAGTTCACGTAACTACCTATGACGATGACGGCACCATTCAAGTAGATGGGAAACGCACTCTCATCATCGGGACCTATTACAGCACATCAAAATACAGTCAACAAACACGGGAAGAATCCCTCAAAGAACTCGCGGATGCCGGCTTTAACCTCGTTCTTTCCTACGGAAAAGCAGAAGATCTTGATGCGGTCCACGCCGCTGGATTAATGGCCTGGGTGCCGGTTGGGACGCTTGACCTGAACCATATGGAGGAAAGTGCCGCGAAACTTCGCGCTGCTGTAGAAGCGGTTCGAAATCATCCCGCCGTGGCATTCTTGGAGACCGTGGATGAACCGGCTTGGACGTGGAAGAAAGCTGAGGCGCGCGTGCCTGCAGAAGCCTTGGTAAAGGCGTATCCCATCATCAAAGAACTTGATCCACACCATTTGCTGTATACGAATCATGCCCCTACGAATTTGGTAGAGACGTTACAACAGTACAATGCGGGTACCGATATCGTGGCAGTGGATATTTATCCGGTGAATCCTGGTGGGTTGAGAGAGCAATATGCGTTGTTTGAAGACGGATATCAAGGTGACTTAAACAATATCTATATCAGTCAAGTCGGTGAGTACGCAAGGAAGATGCGTCGTGTGGCGGGGCCTCATCGGCCGGTCTTTATGGTATTGCAGGCGTTTGCTTGGGAAATGTTGCGGGAAGAAAACGACCGCGACAAGAGCAAAGTGCTTTACCCGTTCTATCCCGAGAGTCGTTTCATGGCGTTTCAATCGTTGATTCAAGGAGCGAACGGGATTGTGTATTGGGGCAGTTACTTTACGCCGCCGGATTCGCCATGCTGGTCGGATATAAAACGCGTTGTACGCGAAATCGCTGACTTAAAAGATGTGCTTGTACAGCGGAAGGCGGCGATATCTCTCGAAACACGATATCATGAACTCGGGCATTCGGTAGACGACGGTGTCCAATGGACGGCGCGCCGTCATGATGATAAGCTCTATCTTTTTACGTGTAACGCTGACAAAAATCCGTGTAAAGTGACCTTATCTTCCGATGCGTTCCGCCCCTTTTCGCAATGCCGTGTTCTTTACGAAGATCGCAGCCTCGAACTACAAGACGGCGCCATCACGGATGATTGGAAACCTTTCGACGTACATGCGTATGAATTCAGCGGCGCTCGCTGAAACGTCGAATTAGAAAAAGCGCATCGCCTTTTCGCGGTTAATCGCCATAATAAGAATCATACGAAGATGTCGCATCCTTGGTGGGCGGGGGAGGGGAAGAAGTCTTTTCTTCGGGGTTTGCGGTAGCCGTTTCGTTTGGAGTACCAACCGAGGTGGTTTTCTGTTGTTCCTGTTCTGTTTCACCGGTAAGCGCGTCGATAAGGTTTTCGGGGTCTATCGACGACAACTTGCGCATTTCCGTTTCCACAGGTCGCAACTCTTTGGAGAGTTCGTGCTTCACATCGTCCACATAATTACGAAGATCTCGGAAGGTGCGTATCACGATTTTTGCAAATTGAGGAAACTTGTCTGGACCAATGACAATTAAGGCGATTGCCATTAGCAAGATGATCTCGCCCATGCCAATGCTGCCCATGTGAAGTATCCTCGTGTCCTTCGTCTAATTCACGTGTACGTTTATACGGGGCGCCGTCGGTCTCGGTAGCGGACTACCGCATAGGAGCCCCAAATGCTTATCTCATATAGTAACACCATAGGACCCGCCATCAAAAGCATTGAAAACGGATCGGGAGGGGTCAAGAGTGCCGCCAGGAACGACAAACCAACAATTGCAAATCTCCGCCAACTCCGCAATTGATCGGGAGTAAGCAGATCCAAATAGACAAGAATTAAAACGACCATCGGAAATTGAAACGCAATGGCAAAACCGACTAAGCCGATCATGACCATCGTCACCGTTTCATTCATGCGTAACTGGATTTGCACCCCTTCGGGGGCATACTGCATCAGATAGGGGAGCACGAGCGGAAACACGCCGAAATATGCCACGGCAACGCCGAAAATGGCTAAAGCAGAACAACCAAAAAGCAAAATCAGCACAGCCCGTTTCTCGTTGGGTTTTAAACCGGGAAATACGAAAGCACACGCTTGATAAATAATGTAGGGAAGGGCTAGCAACAACCCAAAATACGCTGCCAATTTCATGTTTACCACAAAGGGTTCCAGAGGATTGAGTACCGTCCAAACTGGAGATTGCGTTTTTGAGGGTGGGGTCTGTTTTGATGCGGCCTCTTCAGACGTTTCTTGGGAATCTTGTGGGGCTTTTTCTGAGACGAAGAAATTGGATACTTGCAGCGGGCGTAAAGGGCGCGAAACAATTTCAAAAATGTAATTGAACAGAAAAAAACACAGCAAGAACCCCACGCCCAAGGCAAGTACGGAACGGATCAGGCGTATACGGAGCTCACCGAGGTGTTCCGTGAAGGTCATGCGCAGTTCGGAATCATCGCTGCTATCTGTGGGGCGCTTTTCCATAAGTGTTACGGCACTCTTTTCTCAAGGGAGCACTGTTGGTGTTACGGTGAAAAATAACTTAGAAACTGTATGTAGGAGATAATCCATTTGCGCCGGCGCGCTGGAAAAACAAAAAACACTGCTTCATGTCGCAGAGGAATCAAGAGGCGCTTCGCCCTTTGCCTCAGAATCAGACACGGTTGCTGAAACAGGCGCTTCCGATGCAACAGAAACAGCTTGCGACCGTACCTGTTCTTTCAAGGCTTTGCCCGGCTTGAATGTAGCCACGCGTTTTTGTTCGATGGGCACTTCTTCGCCCGTGCGGGGGTTCCGTCCCTTGCGAGAATCGCGTGTCCGCACTTCAAACACGCCGAAATTTCGAATTTCAAGCCGACGCCCTTCCGCGAGGGATTCGACGATTGCATCCAAGGTTGCCTGAACCACCTCCGCCACTTCATTTTGGGCAAAGCCAAGGCGTTCCGCGATCTGCATCACCAGCTCTCGCTTCGTCATGCTTTTGTCTTTTGGATGGTCGGCAATGGACATCGTGGCTCTCTCCGCCCGGTTATCCCCCCGTGCCCCGCAGTGCTGGGAAAAACTGGGTTAACGCGCCCCAATAGAGGTCCCGTATAGGGGGTATCATCAAAGCCGCCGCCAAGACTGCAATGATCACAACCACAACGATCAGGTTCTTCTTGGCTTGGGGAGACATGCCGCCGCTCATCCCGATTTCACCCGCGCTCGCGCCGACGAACACCTTTTCACCCATTTCGGCACGCGCCTTTTTGTCTTCAATAATCCCCAGAGTCTCGTTGATCGAAATGAACGCCCGGTGCCACTCGTTTTGAAGTTTTTTGATCGCTACTTCGGACTGACTGTAAATGGTCTCCAGATTCGTTGCGCTGGAAACAATATTCATCAAGTTTGCATCGAATTTGTAGTCGGCACCCAGTGCCTCCCGCAACACCTGATGCTCACGTGCCAATTTACTCTTGATTTTGAGAAACTGACTTTCCAGTTGTGCCTTATTCACGCCCGGACTGGGATAAGCACTTAAAATCTGGTTGAACAACAACCAGTCGTTCATGAACTCACGGCACATCTGTACGTTACGGTCTAATGTCTCTATGATCTTTTGTTGTTTTTTGTTAACGCGTGCCATAGCGCACTTCATCTCCCCGGCAGTTCGAAATTCCGGTTACAACAAAATGTGACTCTAACACAAGAAATAGAGAATGTCAAACATAAGTCTACTGTTTTAAGATGCTTAGGCAGATTCCCCTCTTCAACGCCCTACTTGGCAAGCTTTGTCTATATCAATGAGAATTCGAAAGCACGCTCTTGCCGTTGGATTCCGTAGAAAAATCGGTACTTTTTGTTGTAAGAGGATGTTGTGTGTCTGGTAGTGCGCCTTGGGATGACAGAGAGAAAGTGTGTTCCAGTGGGCAAGAAGGGACAAATGTGCCTCCGATTCATATCGTCAGCGGAGTGGATTTTGTTGTGTCTTTTTCCGCGGCGCCAGCGTCGATACCGCGGCGACCGTCAGCGCAAGAAATGCCGCCGCAAGAAACACCCGTTCAAAACCAAAATGGTTCCAGAGCGTGCCGGCAACCAGAGGTATCGTCATGGAAGCGATATGATTGATGGATATGCCGGTGGCGAGTGTCGACGTGACCTCTTGAGGGGACGTGCTCAAGCGGGACATGTAGATAGCGCGACTTGTCCCCAATGCAAATAAGAGATTGTCCAACACAAAGCATGCCGATGCCACAGGCAACGCCTTTTCTGGACTGCCAAAAACGCGCAACGCATAGCCATACCCCACGCAAACAACCGAAAGAAGCAGACCATCAGCGATCATCACCGTGCGCTCGCCCAAACGGTCTATGAGGTATCCTGCCAATGGACGAAACCCAATTCCGACAATCGCAGCGATCATCAACAGACCTGCGATAGCGTTTGCCGGTTTACCGTATACTTCAATCAATACCCAGGGACCGAACGTGATAAAGATTTGTTTTCGGGCACCGTAGAGAAACTCCAGTACGTAATATAACGTGAATTTTCTGGAAATGACCAGTCGGGCACGCCGCTGATGTAGATGGGGAATATGCATGAGCCCATACAGAATCGCCCCAACAAAAACAATCGTTCCTGCCACCGCAAACGCCGCCGGATATTGCGGATGGGTCTTGTCCAAAAAACGCCATACTAGCCCTGTCCCGGCAATCGTGCCCGCCGTACTCACGGCGCCAATCTGCCCCATCCGACGCCCCCGGTTCGTTTCCCCGCTCAAGCCGATACACAAGGAGTCCGACACGGGCATCATCAGGTGAAGTCCCGAGCTGCCCAACACCATCATGCCCAACATCATGAAATATCGAGAGCCACTGAGCGCTAGCCCTATCATGCCGAGTGCCAAGGTCAATGCACCGACCATGCCCAAGCGTGTGACGGGCAACATGCATAACAGCCCGGTCATTAACACAACCAAGAAACCCGGCAACTCCCGCGGCAATTCCAAAAATCCCCGCGCTTGCGCCGACAAGGCAAAGGTGTCTTTCAAGTAATTGTTGAAAGTCGAGTCATATATCCCCACTCCCAGCGCCAGACATGCGGTGACACAGAAAAACAGGATTAACTGCACGCGCAAATGATGGGAATCTATCCCCGAATTTCTTGATACGGATGGTGGTTCCATAAGACGGAAGAGTATGCAGCAGTCAGTCCATTTTTTCAAATGACTCTTCCGCACACGTCCTGTCCATTCCGCATGCAGTACGGTTGATGAGGCGAGACAAGTCCCCCCATGACGGAGAGAGTATCCGCGAGACCTCTTCCGTTAAAGCGTGTAATCCCGCAACTTTGTCGTTTTCGTAACGAGGGACGGATTTTCCGACACCCGTTGCGCTCCGTCTCCCCCGTTGTCATTGCGAGGAGTGCCGCCAGGCACGACGCGGCAATCCCCTTGGGGTTTCGGGCATGACCTTGCCCTGGGTTATCTTGCGCTGCGCGGTTGAGGGGATTGCTTCGTCGCTTCGAAGACTTGCTCCTCGCAATGACAAAAAGAGGGACACGGGGCAAAACGGACGGCAGCGGCACCGCCTCGCATCTGGAGAACGCGCGAAAGGCTCTCGGGAGGGGGTGGGGTGATAACGAAACGCGAACGGACGAGTATCCTTTTGCCCTAATAGCGTGGCGGGCGTATACTAGCGCGGTTTGCTTGGAACTGCATGGATTTCATCATTAGGAATCACAGGATCGTATGAAAAAGGTACCCTGGTTTGTCTCCCTACATGGAGGTCACTCGTCGGACTACTGTGACCATGCGTCGGATACGTTATTAGATATGATTCAGGCGGCGGTCGACCGCGGGATGACCACCTTTGGCATATCGGAACATGCCCCGCGCTTTGAAGCGCATTACTTATACCCGGAAGAAGTTGCGATGGGCTGGACAATCGCGAAAATCCAAGAAGATTTTGAGCGGTATGCCCGCGAGTCGCGAGAGTTTGTCGCGCGCCATGCGCGTCAGATCGAATTACTCCGTGCGTTTGAAATCGAAGTGGCGCCGCGCAGTGCTTATGTCGACCGAATGAAATCACTGCGCCAACAACATGGGTTCGACTACATAGTCGGGTCGGTTCACTACGTGAACGATCGGTTGTTTGACCATCGCGACCTATTTGGTGACGTAGTTCGTTTCATGGGCGGCTTAGAAAAACTCGTTTTGGCTTATTACGAACAGCTTGCCGAAATGGTTTCTGCGTTACGTCCGGAAGTGGTCGCCCATTTGGACGTGTACCGAAAATACGCAGGGAATGCGCCGGAACTGGAGAGTTCCGCCGTAAAAACCGCCGCGGAACACGCACTGGACGCGGTACAACAATGCGGCTCCATTCTCGATGTCAACACGGGCGCCTACCGGAAAGGGTTGGACACGCCCTACCCCGCGCCTTGGCTCATTCATGCCGCACACAACCGCGGGATTCCGTTTTGTTTCGGCGACGACAGCCATTGCTGTGCCGACGTCGGGTCAGGCATCGCCCGCGCGCGCGATTACCTAGTGGAGCTTGGTGTCCGACACATTTGTGTGTTGACGCGCAGCAAAGAAGGGATTAGCCGCAAAGAAGTCCCCCTCGCTTAGTTCGCGATTGTGCGTTCCCTCAAAACGAGGGAATCCAGTCCTCGATGCGTAAGCCGTGTTCCGCTAAGAAAAAGATCGTGCCCACCAGGTAACTTGCCACACCGAAACACACCAGAACGGCGTAGAGCGCCAAAACGGCGTACACCACCTTGCGCAACGTAGAAGCCCACGCCGGCGGCACGGGCAACGCGCTCAAGGCGGACAAGGGCAGCAGCGTGAACAACATCCAAAAAAACCAACCCGCTCCTTCCCGCTCCAGCCATGTCCATCGGGAACTTAACGCCAAGGGTTGCGCCAGCAATTTGAACGTGCTGCGGGCAATGAACTCGATGAGGACCACCCCGCAAAGATACACGCCCCAAACGCCGCCGAACACTGCCAACACAAACTTGGCGATACCAAAAATAGAAATCTCGTCTTTCGGTTTCGAATCCGGGGCGGAAACATAAAAATAGACATAAACCCCAATGTAGGTGAGGAGCAGGAACGGCAGCACCGGCGGCAAAAGCCCAAGCAACACCGCTGCAATTCGGATGACACGCGCATCCAAGTCCCACTGCGCAGCCAGTCGTGCACATACCCCTAGCCAAACACGATCGTCTTGTCCCGTAGGCCTTGAGGAGTCGTCTTCGTACCTTGGGACACTCTGTTGCGTCGGCGCGCCACACGCCGCAAGGATCTGCTCGATATCCTCATCCCGCACGTCGCGGTCTTCAAGTTTGGCGAGCTCCTGCCGAATCCGTGTTTTTAACGCGTGCACCTTTTCACTGCGCACCCTTGGTTCGGCATCCGACAAACCCTGATGAACTTCTTTCAGATACCGATTGATACGATCTCGTTGTGCCTCTGTAAGTCTCATACCCCTCCGTATGATAGCAGGTAGTATACCCCTTGCCACCCCCCTTGCCAAACCGGCCATGCTTGAGAGTCGAAGTACCAGTGAAAAAACGCGCCGCGGCATTGACTAGATGTCTCATGAATGTTATAACAGCCGTACTTTGCGACTTGGCGGTGGTGCTAGTTGGTAGGAGGCGGAACAATGAAACGCGCAGTATGTTTCTTGGGGCTTCTGAGTTTCTCGTTTTGTTTGGTTACGAGCTCTTCTCAGGGGGAGACTCCTCTGCCGGAGGGTTGGGTATGCAAATGGACGCTGGAGCTAAAGGAAGGCGCTATGGCTCCCACGTGGTTCCCTGATGCCGATCACCCTACGGGGGTCGTTATCACGTCGTCGACCGGGGTTGTGCTTGTTGACAGCAAGGGGACTGTGCTGTGGTCGTATGCGCCGGACTTGCCTCCCGCTTCTCCGGCGGCGGTCGGCGATCTGGATCATGACGGCTTGTCCGAAATTGTCGTGTATTACGGCCAGGGGGGTGTGTTGTGTCTGAATCAAGATGGGACACCTCGTTGGCAACGGGTTTTCGGAAAGCCCGGCAGCGGTTTCACCTCGCCGGTGATTGCCGACGTACACCCGTCGGAGGGTGAGGAAGTGTTGGTCGGCTTTGACGACGGGTGGCTGCGCTGTCTCTCCGCCACAGGCGGCGTTTTGTGGGAGTTTTTTGGGGACCGCTTTCGGGTCGGTGGCGTGGCAGTGGGCGATGTCGATGCGGATGGTGACGCAGAAATCGTCTATGGGACAGACAATGGCCACGTGTATTGTGTGAACGGCTGGGGACAGATCGAGTGGCGCTTCAATGAACTGGCGCCCTATGGACGTTCTGGAGTAAACCTTGCCGACTTAAACACGGACGGCGTGCCCGAAGTGTTGATCACACGCAGCAACGTAAACAACAACACATGTCTGATTGCGCTGGACGGTCGCAACGGCACGTTGTTGTGGCGCACGCGCGATGTCATGCAGGGGTATGTGTCCAATGCCGTAGTTGACTTAACAGGGACGAATCAGTGGGTGGTATTTCATGGAGACAAGGGGAACAATCTGTATTGTGAAAATGCCGATGGGACGCGTCGGTGGCATGCCGCGCTGAATGGGCGTGGGATTTTTTGGGCGCCGGCTGTGGCCGATGTGGACGGGGACGGCCATTTGGAAATCGTTGTCGGGGTGCGCGGGGAAGACCCGGAGACGGGCGCGTGTGTGTTTGTTGTGGGCGATGATGGTACGGTGAAAGAACGGTTGGACCTCGGGAATGATGCGAATGCGGGTCCCGCCGCAGGCGATTTAGATGGAGACGGGTGTGTCGATCTCGTCTTGGTCTCTCAAAACCCCAATCGGGTGCAGTGTCTCAGTCGTAACGCCAAAGGGCGCGTGGGTTGGGCGTCTCTCCGGGGCAACGCCCGCATGACCGGCTGTGCGCCAAATGTGTCCTCGGGCAAACCCGCGGCAAAACCGTCAGCGGAACCTATCGGTACGGCAAGCCTGGATTTTGACAGCGTGTATCTGGGCGAAAATGTCTGGAAGATATCTTGGAACCGTCCCGCTGCCGACGGGGCTTGTATGGAAATTGCTTCGGCGGGCGAAAATGGACGTGTGCGTACCTATGTTTTTGATCTGCGAGAAGGTGCGCAACATCTCGAGGCACATTGGGATATTTTGCAGCCCGGCCTCACCTCGGTGTCCGTGCGAATGTTGGAAGGGTCAACCCCCAGGGCGACGTTTGCCGTGTATCGCACCGTTCAGCCCATGGAAGCGGAGTTTTGCGATTACTACCAAGTCTCCGCGACATGTCAGGACGCTATAGAGGCGGGCGCCGCTGTGGGTACGGACACCCAACTCATCCGCGCCCGTCTGTCTGCCCTTGAAGCCGCCCGAGAAGCCGTCGCTTCTATGAGCAAGGCGTCTGACGTATCTCCCGAGAGTCTTGCCAACGCCGCAACAAATTTACGCCGTCAGAGTGCGCAACTTGCCGCCTTGGCGCGGACATTGCGGATGTTTTGGCGGGAGGGAGGCACGGGGAATTTTGTCTGTTGGGTGGATGAAAACCCGTGGGATGATTTTGACCCGCTCGCACTACCGGGGAAATTGGAGATGGATAAGCCGGCGGTCGTCAACGCGTTCAAAAACGAATACGAAGACCTCGCCGTGACCCTGTTCAACATCTCATCAGAAACTATCGATGTGCGTTGCACATTAGCCCCGCCTGACCCTGCCGGCAAAAGCTGGTATCAACCGGAACCGCCCGAGACCCGCGCCATCACCCTGCGCCGACTTTTGCCTGTGGGCTCGGCTTGGAAAGATCGTGTGTTTGATCCCTTGCCGGAACTGGATTTGTCCCGTTCGATCACCATTCCTCCGGGCGAGGCACGTCAAGTTTGGGCAGTAGTGAAAACCCACGACCTGGCGCCCGGACAACACGAGTTTAAGCTGTATTTGGGTTCCCTCACCAAACCCCCACGATTCCGCGAATTGCCCATCCAGGTGGAGGTCTGGCCTGTGAGCCTGCCGACCGACGTGTTTGCCAAAATCAACTGGAGCAACCTCGACTATGCCTCTGTGTCCGACCAGGCGCTTGATTACATGATGCAGATGGGACTGAATGTGTCATACGGTCCCAATCTGCCTTCCATACCGGTTGATGGCGAAGGAAATCTTGCGGGTGCGGTGGATTGGTCAGCGGTGGACAAGATTTTGGACCGCGTGCCGCGGTACTGGACGTTCTTGTGGAGCGCGCCACCCCCGCGCAAATGGCCTGAAGGCGTCAATCCATCGGAAGACAGTCCTCAATACTTCAATGGGTTTCGCACCGCCATTCGAGAACTGGCGAATCATCTCAAAACAAAAGGGATCGACTACTATCACTGGGCATTCTATCCTATGGATGAGCCCTGGAACACCGGATTCACGGGGATACCCGAGCTCAAAACGTTTTGCGAGCGGGTGAAACGTGCGGATCCGAACGCCCAGGTGTACGCCGATCCCTGCGGGCTGGTTCGCGTGGAATATCTGCAAGAGTTCAAAGGGCTTATCGACATTTGGCAGCCCGAACTCAACGTCTTGAAACGCGACCCGGAACTGGTCCAATGGTTCCGCGAAAATGCCAAACGCTTCTGGTTCTACGAAGCGCCCGGACCCGCCAAGAGCCTCCTTCCGTTGGGACATTACCGCGCCTTCGGTTGGTACGCCTGGCATTTTGGCACGGAGGGGTGCGGCTACTGGGTATACAAATCCAACGACGACTGGTTCTTCATCGACGGCGACTACTCGGTCGTCTACCAAACCAACACAGATACCGTGGCATCGCGCCGTTCCGAAGCGGATAGAGACGGCGTTGAGGACTACCGGGCCTTTTACGTGCTCCAAAAAGAAATCGACGCAGCGCGTGCCGCAGGTGACACAGACGCCGCTGAAGCCGCCGCCGCGCTTCTCCGCGAAGCTGTCGAAACCGTCATCGGTTGGAACCTGAGAAATATTGATGAAATTACCCGAGCCACGCGCGATTACGAGATTAGCCTGGAACACATCCAGCACTATCGGGAACGCACTAAGGAAGAAATTCTGAAACTCCGGCAAAAGGACTCCGGTTGAACAGGGTGGGTGACACCGCGGAATGGGAAGCCCCGGGGCGCTGGAATGGGAGCTACGCCTGCGAAACGTGCCGTACGAGGCGCAGACGCCCATCCAGATCGCATATAAAGGATATGTTTTGTCGAAAGAATACATTCCAGACTTTGTCTGTTTTGAGCAGGTCATCGTGGAGATCAAGGCACTAAAGCAGCTCACCTCGGTGGAAGAGGCGCGCTTTTGAATGATTTGAAGGCAACTCGGAAACCGGTGGGGCTTCTGCTGAATTTCGGGGCACCAAAACTGGAACGCAGATGAAACGAAGGGTCCGCGAATGGACGCAAATTAAAAAACCAAGATTCTTCTTCTATTTGTGTTCCTTCGCGTCCATTCGTGGAAAATTATAATCCCGATGTGCTTTTGTGCCTGGCCAATCTCTCCAGCGACGAGGTCTTCACCCCGCCGCAGCTAGCCAATCAAATGCTGGACCTCCTGCCGCAAGAACTCTGGAGCGATCCCCAAGCCCGCTTTCTCGACCCGGCCTGCAAGACCGGCATCTTCCTGCGCGAGATCGCCAAACGTCTTGATAAAGGGCTGGAATCCAAAATCCCCGACCGGCAAGAGCGCATCAACCACATCATGCAGCATCAGCTTTAGGGCATCGCCATTACCGAACTGACCGGTTTACTCTCGCGCCGCTCGGTCTACTGTTCCAAAACCGCCAACGGCAAGTATTCCGTCTGTACCGCCTTGCGCTCAGTAAGGAGAAGGCGGGTGTGCTGGAAATTGCAAAAAAAGGAAGCGAAATTGATTCTGCCGTTGACTTGATTAAGGACCCTTATGTGTTTGAGTTTTTAGACTTACCCTCGGCGGAAAAGGTTTTAGAAAGTGAACTGGAAGAAAGATTTATTCAGAATCTGGAGATGTTTCTGCTGGAGCTGGGCAAAGGATTTGCCTTTGTCGGTAGACAATACAAAATTACGCTCGCCAATCGGCATTTTTATATAGACTTGGTGTTTTACCACCGCATCTTGAAATGCTTTGTACTGATTGACGTCAAACGGGGCGAAATTGAGCACACAGATATCGGGCAGATGAACATGTATCTGAACTACTTTGCTAAAGAAGAAAATACGGAAGGCGATAACCCACCAATTGGCATCGTGCTGGGGGTTTACAAAGATCGTATTCTGGTGGAATACGCCACTGCGAACATTACGAACCAACTCTTTGTCAGCAAATATCAACTTTATCTGCCTGATGAAAAGCAATTGCAGGCTGAGCTGGAAAGGTTGTTGAGCGATGAGTAAGGAGTTTTTCCCGGGACGCCGGAAGCCCAGCCGAAGATCTACGCCTACGAGGACACCCACCCGCAATACGCGGGCTTGCTCAAGGTGGGTTATACGACCAAAGACGTCCGCAAACGCGTGGCGGAGCAATATGCCACGCAGCGACCGGGTCCGCCACCTTACCGGATTGTGCTGGAAGAGCCGGCGATGCGCAACGATGGGACGGTTTTCACGGACCACGAGATCCATCGCATGCTCCGGATCAACGGAATCGCCAATCCGAAGGGAGAGTGGTTTCGGTGCACGGTGGAGGATGTCAAAGCGGCGATTCGTGCGGTCAAGGACGGGCAGTTGCGCATGGAACAGCGCTCGCTGGATTTTCAATTGCGCCCGGAACAAGCCCGAGCGGTAGAAAAGACTGCGGCATATTTCCACAGTTACCGGCGCGAAGACCACGGAAAACCGGCGCGTTTTTTGTGGAATTGCAAAATGCGTTTTGGCAAGACCTTTGCCGCGTACCAGTTGGCGAAAAGGATGGGTTGGAAAAAAGTCCTGGTGATGACGTTCAAACCGGCGGTGGAAAGCGCGTGGGACGAAGACGTAAGAAATCATGTAGACTTCAAGGACTGGCAGTTCATCGCCAGCAGGGACGTGCCACCCCACGGCGACCCGCCCTATGACAGAGAGCGGCCGCTCGTGTGTTTTGGCTCGTTTCAGGACTTTCTCGGGCGCAATCCATTTACCAACGGCATAAAAACCAAAAACGAGTGGGTACATACCACGAATTGGGATTGTGTCATTTTCGACGAGTACCACTACGGCGCGTGGAGGGAAAAGGCGAAAGACCTGTTTGAGGCGGAGGGTCAGGAAGAGTTGAGCGCCGTTGAGGGCGAGATGGCGGAAGAGTTCGATGAAGACATCCTGCCGATCACCACAGACCATTATCTGTATTTAAGCGGCACGCCGTTTCGCGCGATCATGTCGGGCGAGTTTATCGAGGAACAGATTTATAACTGGACCTATTCGGATGAGCAAAAGGCGAAAGAGGAATGGCAAGGACCGAATAATCCGTATGCGGCGTTGCCGCGCATGGTCTTGATGACGTATCAATTACCGGATTCGCTGCGCGAAATTGCCCTGAAGGGAGAGTTCAACGAGTTTGACCTGAACGAGTTTTTCCGAGCCGAAGGACTAGGGAGCGAGGCGCGGTTCAAGTATGAAAACGAGGTGCAGAAATGGCTCGACCTCATCCGCGGACAATTCTTGGAAACGACCGTTGACAATTTGAAATTGGGCGCTAAAACGCCGCCGCTACCGTTCTCCGATGTCCATCTGTTGGAGACCCTCTCGCATACGTTTTGGTTTCTGCCCAGTGTCGCCGCGTGCCACGCAATGAAAAACCTGTTAGAGAAAAAACACAACCGGTTTTACCACGATTATAAGGTTGTTGTGGCGGCGGGGTTGGCGGCAGGCATGGGTGTCGAAGCGCTCCAGCCGGTGCTGGAGGCGATGGACGATCCCCTCAAGACAAAAACCATCACCTTGTCCTGCGGCAAACTCACCACCGGGGTCACCGTGCGGCCCTGGACGGGCATTTTCATGCTGCGGAATACGTCCAGTCCGGAAACGTATTTCCAAGCGGCGTTTCGCGTGCAATCCCCATGGACAATCAAGAATCCTGACGGAACCGACCCCAACGAAGAACTTATTCTAAAAGAAGAATGCTATGTGTTCGATTTCGCGCCCGACCGCGCCTTACGCCTCATCGCAGAATATGCTTGCCGTCTGGATATGAACGGCAACAGCCCGGAAGAGAAAGTGCAGGAGTTTATCAATTTCTTGCCGGTCTTGGCATACGACGGCAGCGCCATGAACCCGGTCGATGCGGCAGGCATTTTGGACATAGCCATGAGCGGGACAACAGCGACCCTGCTGGCGCGCCGCTGGGAAAGCGCCCTGTTGGTGAACGTAGACAATGAAACGTTGAGAAAATTGCTCCACAACGAGGACGCCATGCGGGCGCTTATGAGCATCGAGGGGTTCCGACGGCTCAATCAGGAAATCGAGACCATCATCAACAAGTCGGAGGCGGTGAAAAAAATAAAACGGGAAGCAAACGACCGCACCCTAACCCGTGAAGAAAAGAAAGAATTGTCAGCCGAAGAAAAGGAATACAAGACCAAACGCAAACAAATTCAGGAAAAACTCATCAAGTTTGCCACGCGTATCCCCGTGTTTATGTATCTGACAGACTTTCGCGAGCGGACCTTGCGCGATGTCATCACCCAATTGGAACCGGCTTTGTTTAAAAAAGTAACCGGCCTGACCGTCAAGGATTTCGAATTGCTGGTGAGCCTCGGGGTGTTCAACAGCGCCCTGATGAACGATGCGGTGTATAAGTTTAAGCGGTATGAGGACGCCAGCCTGCGATACACGGGCATAGATAGGCACCAGGAAGAGGAGGTCGGCTTGTACGACACCGTGCTCACCAGACAGGAATATCAAACGGCGTCCGTGTTCGAAGCCCGCGAAAGGTAGGTTTTCCTCCATCACCCCGCGTCCCCGTGTTGTCATTGCCAGGAACGGAGTCCCTGAAGTGACGAAGCAATCCCCTCAACCGCGCAGCGCAAGAGGACCCTGGGCACGGTCATCCCCGAAATCCCAAGGGGATTGCCACGTCGTGCCCGGCGGCACTCCTCGCAATGACAACGGGGGTGACGCCGCAGACGGTCATGTAGGCGTATCGCTGGTACTGTTTCTATTTTGTGGAGGTGCCAGTTTGTGCATCGCACGGGGAATGCAGGGGGATGGCACGTGTTTCTATTAAATGGAAAGTTCTACTGTAAATCGAGGTAGCCACCATTGTATTCTAATACGAGCCCAGCGAAACTTGTAGGTTTGGGAATGGGAGAACGGTTGCCTTTACAGACGCAAAAGACCGGTACGGTGAAAAGGTAATTTTCTCCCAACGAGGAAAAAGGATGCGCGATCACATGAGAAACAGAGTGCTAATTGCGGTAGGGATGTATCTTTTTGTCTTCCTATGCGTTTGTCATGCAGCGTTTACGGAAGACCTTTCCGGTATCCCCGAACCCATGCGCTCGTCTGTCGAGCAAGCCATCGCGAAGGTCAAACCTGCTCTGGTGCGGATTTTGGTCGTTTCGGCGGATTATCAAGGCGGGCGCGAAGTGAAATATGAAAGCGCGGGCAGTGGCGTCATCATTACGAAAGAAGGACACGTGATCACAAATCATCACGTCGCTGGTTCCGCGACGAGGTTGAAATGCACGCTGGCTAACAAAGACGAGTTGGAAGCCGAGCTGGTCGGCAAGGATCCGCTCACGGACATTGCGGTGATTAAGTTATTGCCGGACACGCCGCGCGAATTTCCGACGGCGTCGTTTGGTGATTCGTCCCAGGTACGCGTGGGGAACACCGTGTTGGCGATGGGGAGTCCGATGGCATTATCCCAGTCTGTTACGTTGGGAGTTGTGAGTAACGTTGAACTGGTGATCCCCGAATTTTTGAGCCGCTGGGGGAAAGTGGAGCAGGACGGCGAAGACGTGGGTTCGCTGGTGCGGTGGATTGCGCATGATGCGGCGATATTCGGTGGGAATTCGGGCGGTCCGTTGGTCACTTTGTCGGGGGAGATTATTGGCATTAATGAAATCAGTATTGGTTTAGGTGGCGCTATCCCAGGCAATTTGGCTCAAAAAGTAGCCGAACAACTTATTGCACAAGGCAAGGTGAGCCGTGCCTGGCTTGGCGTGCTGCTGCAGCCTCGCTTAAAGAGCCTATCTGTTGACCGTGGCGTTCTTGTCAGCGGGGTGCTGGAAGGTTCGCCGGCGGAAGCTGCGGGTTTTCAGTCTGGAGACATTTTGGTCCGTTTGGCTGGACAAGAGGTGGATGTCCAATACATCGAGCAGATGCCCGGGTTCAATCAGATGGCGGCCGATTTGCCCATCGGACAACCGGTGGACGCCGTTGTGCTTCGCGACGGTAAGGAGGTGACGTTGACGGTCACGCCGGTAGAACGAGAAAAGGCGGCGCCACAACAGCATGAGTTCAAGGAGTGGGGCATCACCGCTCGGAATATTTCTACCATCATGGCGAAAGAGATGAAACGTCCGACTCAGGATGGCGTGCTTGTCACGTCGATACGCCCGGGCGGTCCCGCCGGTGAGGCGAAACCACAGATAGCGCCCAGAGACGTGTTGGTGGAGGTGAACGGGAAACCGATACGTAATGTGGCGGAACTGCGTGCCGCAACGAATGAAATCCTTGCCGGTAAGACGGAGCCGACCCCTGTGCTGGTCGGGTTTGACCGTCAAACCGAACGCTACCTTACGGTGGTAAAAGTCGGGATAAAAGAGATAGAAGATCCCGGCTTGGAAGTCAAGAAGGCTTGGCTGCCGGTGAAGACCCAGGTGTTAACCCGTGACCTCGCCGCTCAAATGGGGAAACCGGATTTGACCGGTTTTCGTATCACGCAGGTGTTCAAGAATAGCACGGCGGAAAAAGCCGGTTTGAAGGTGGGAGACTGTATTTTGGCGGTTGATGGTGAAAAGTTAACCGCAAGCGCTCCGGAAGATTATGATGACTTGCCGCAGCTTATTCGTCAATATCGAGAGGGCGACACGGCGGAATTGACGATTTTGCGAGGGGAAGAAACCCTAAAAATCCCGGTGGTTTTGGTACGCGCTCCGTTGTTAGCCCGCGAAATGAAACGGTATCGTGACCGAAACTTTGAGATGACAGTACGCGACATCACCTTCTTCGACCGTGCTGATCGCCAGTGGGCAGAGGAACAGCAAGGGGTGCTTGTGGAAGAGATCCAAAGCGGTGGATGGGCGGCGGTAGGACGGCTTCAAACGGGAGATTTGATTCTCGAAATTGACGGTGAGAAAGTCGCCGATGTAACAAGCGTGCGGCAGGTGCTGGAACGTCTTGCCGCGGCGAAACCAAAATCGGTGGTGTTTAAAGTCTTGCGGGGTATTTACACGATGTTCTTGGAAGTTCAACCGCGGTGGGAAGCTGCCGCTATAACCGATGAGGATTGAGAAACCATGAGTAAACGAATGCTTGTCTTGTGTGTGGGGTGGATTGTATTGGGAATAGTAGCCACCTGGGCGGTAGCAGGCGCGGACGAAGCCGCAGAAAAAGGAAGGGCTATCCTGGAAGCGCACCGTGCCGCTACGGTGACGATACGGAGCGTATTGAGTCTTTCTATGGGAGGACAGCAGCAAGAATTTCCGACCGAAGCGAACGGGACCGTCGTAGACCCAACCGGTCTTACGGTACTGTCGCTTTCCGCCGTAGACCCGAGCGCGCGTTTAGGGATGCTGCGCGGGAATGATATGCCCGAAATGACGTCGAAAGTTTCCGACATGAAGATCATTTTGATGGATGGTTCTGAGGTTCCCGCAGAAATAGTTCTCCGCGATAAAGACCTCGATCTTGCTTTTGTGCGGCCAGTTGAAAAGCCCGCGACGCCGATGCCGTTTGTTTCGTTGGATGACCCCGGCACGCCGCAAATGCTCGACGAGCTTGTCGTACTGGGGCAATTGGGCAAGGTCGCACGTCGTACGCACACAGCCACTTTGGTGCGGGTAGAAGCCATTGTGGACAAACCCCGTCTTTTCTACATACCTGGTGAAGACCGCGGTCGCACGATTTTGTGCTCCCCGGCATTTACCTTGGATGGGAAATTTGTGGGTATCGGCGTCCTGCGTATGATTGCGGGCGAAGGCAGAGGCATGGGCGACGATACCATCGTCATTATTGTCCCTGCTGCAGACATCAAAGAAGCCGCAACGCAAGCGCCTCCTTTTGGTGAAAAAGCGAAAGACATCGGAGCGGAGGAGCCTGCGCCATCTGCTCCGCCTGCGGAAAATGCCCCAGCTACTATGTAAATGAGGCATCGACGAAGTTCCGTAGTTCCTGTTGTGCTGTAGAAGAATATGAAGAGTTTACGGGGTAAGACAGCGCTAGTTACCGGTGGGGCGAAACGACTTGGCCGTGCCATTTCTCTCGCTTTGGCGCGGGAGGGCGTGCAAGTAGTGGTGCACTACAACACGTCGCAACAAGAAGCCGAATCGTTTGTAAAAGAGTTGCGTGTCCTTGGAGTGAAAAGTTGGGCGGTAGCCGGCAATTTCGAGCAGCCCGAGGTAGCCGAACATGTCTTGGAAGAAGCACGTGCCCAAGCGGGCACGCTGGACTTTTTGATCAACAACGCTTCGGTGTTTCCTTCCGGGACCTTATGGGATCTCACGCCGGCTGAACTCTTGCGCAATGTCCAGATCAACGCGGTGGCACCCCTGTTACTTTCAAGGGCGTTTGCCGCTACGAAACGACCAGGGCATATCGTCAATCTGCTTGATTGTCGGATAGTTGATTATGATGCGGCGCATGTTCCGTATCATTTGAGCAAGCGCATGTTGTTTTCGCTGACACGCATGATGGCGATGGAATTTGCACCGGAAATTCAGGTCAATGCCGTAGCTCCGGGCTTGATTCTTCCTCCTGAGGGGAAAGACGAATCGTATTTGCAAAGCTTGGCGCACACCAATCCGTTGAAACGTTACGGGGCGCCGGAGGATATCGCTGCGGCGGTGTTATTTCTCTTGTCGAGCGATTTTGTCACGGGGCAAGTGATCTTTGTGGACGGTGGACGGCACATGATGGGGAATTTCTATGGGTGAGGCGAAGTGGGACAGAATCTACATTCGTGATTTGACGTGTCGGTGTATCGTCGGCATCAATCCGGACGAACGCGAAAAAAAACAGGACATCTTGCTGAATATAACGCTGTTTGCCGATTTACGGAACGCGTGTCGGTCTGATGATATTCACGACACAGTAGATTACAAGGGGATCAAACAATCCGTGATCGACTTTGTGGAACAATCGTCTTTTTTTCTTATCGAACGACTTGCCGACGAAGTAGCCCGAATCGCCCTTTCGAACGAACGGGTGCATGCCGTGGAAGTGACGATCGACAAGCCGGGCGCCTTGCGGTTCGCGCGGAGTGTAGCGGTTTCTATATTTCGGGAGAAGATGGACTTATGACAAGGGTGTTCCTTTCTATCGGGTCAAATATAAACCCCCAGAAAAACATTTTGTATGCCCTGCACCGTCTTCGAGAGGAAGTTGCCTTGTTGAAAGTGTCCAATTTCTACCGTTCTGCGGCGTTGTATCGTCCCAACGATCCGTTTTTTCTAAATGGTATGGCTGTCGTCCAGACGTTTATGACGCCGCGTGAGTTAAAATACAACGTGTTACGGCGTATTGAAGAGGAAACGGGACGGGAGAGAACGGCGGACGCCTACGCACCCCGTTCGTTGGACTTGGACATTTGCGTTTTTGGGGACTTGGTGATCCATGAAGACGGGTTAATCATCCCGGATCCGGATATTCAGAGTAGGCCCTTTCTTGCGGTGCCTCTTTTGGAATTAGATCCCAATCTTATACTTCCGGATACAAAACGCCCTATATCAGACATTGTGTGCGGCATGGAAACGGGCGACTTGGCGGTGGATGAAGAGTTTTCGCTTCAAGTGAAGGAGAGGTTTTGTCGATGAACTTAGAACGTGTTGCTGCATTGGTTCGTGAGTTACTTGTTGAAATTGGAGAAGACCCCGATCGCGAAGGACTTCGCCGGACGCCTGAGCGCGTGGCGCGGGCATACGAATTCCTCACATCCGGCTACCGGCAGAAGGTGGCGGACATCATCAATAATGCCGTGTTTGAATCCCATGCAAATAACATGATCATCTGTCGTGACATTGAGGTATACAGCTTGTGCGAGCATCACATGCTTCCCTTTTTTGGGAAATGCCATATTGGATACATCGCCCGCAAGAAGGTGCTTGGCTTAAGTAAGTTAGCGCGTATCGTCGACCTTTACGCACGCCGGTTACAAATTCAGGAACGGCTTACGGCGCAAATCGCGCGTGAAATCATGGACAACACCAAAGCCGAAGGGGTAGGCGTCGTGATGGAATGTCGTCATCTTTGCATGATGATGCGCGGTGTAGAAAAACAGAACAGCGTCATGACCACTTCCTCCGTTTTGGGCAGTTTCCACGATGATGCCCCCACCCGAAACGAATTCATGCAGCTGATTCATCGCTGATCGTTACCAAAACTCATTTATTGAAGGTGGTGCCTTTCGAAAAATGGTACGGTTATTTATTTTTGATTTTGATGGCTTGATCATCGATACCGAGACGCCAGACTTAATCTCCTGGCAGGAAATCTTTCAGGAGTACGGTCAGGAATTGCCTCTTGCTATCTGGGCGGATTGTATTGGGGCTCGCGCCGATGCGTTTGATCCCCATGCGTACTTGGAACGACTTTTAGGACATGCCCTTGACCGCGAAACCATTCGGCAACGACGCCGTGCCCGTTTCTATGCGCTCGTGGACGAACAGCCGCTGCGTCCCGGGATCCTAGAATACATTCACGAAGCCAAACGACGTGGGATTCTGTTAAGTGTGGCTTCCAGTGCCGACAGAAAATGGGTGGGCGGCCACTTGACGAAGCGAGGGCTGATCGAACACTTTGCCTGTATCAAAACTGCGGAGGATGTGTCTCAGGCAAAACCCGCGCCCGACCTCTTCCTGGCGGTATTGCGTGAATTGTCTATTCCCGCAGATGAAGCGATCGTGTTTGAAGACTCCCCCAACGGACTTCGGGCTGCCAAGGCGGCCGGTATCTTTTCCGTGGCAGTGCCTAATCCCACCACCGTTTCGCTATCGCTGCACGATGCCGACCTCTATACCCCTTCGTTGGCAGACTTGCCCGTGGAAAAACTTTTGGAACAATTTGCCCAGCGCAAGGCACACCGAAAGACCACAACCGCGCCTTTCTCCGAATCCTGCACATAAAACAGATTCGCGGGAGACAGACATCAGCCTGTTTCCCGCGAACTGATTATGAGGTTAACGAATTAAATTATCTATACGAACCTGTCAAATCGAGATTGACCTTATCGGAAACCTTCTTAACGAATTTTGATTCCGCAATGAGTTGCTGAAGTTTTTGTTCGTAAGCCGCTGCGTCGATAGGGAGCTCTACCGTGTTATTGGTAAAAGTGGAGTAGAGCATGGCATTTGCTAGTTCCACCGAGCGGATCCCCTCCTCTCCGGGGGCAATTAGCGGCGTTCCATCCAAAATTGCATCAACGAAACTCTGCGTAATGACCGCATGACCATGTTTGGTGTCACGTAGCGGTATTTCCACATTCCAGACCTCCGGCCTACCGAAACGTTCCGGCGATGTCTTGGTAAACGTGCTCGTCGGTACTTCGTTACGCGTAAAAGTGAGTTTTCCGTTTTCATAAACTAGTTTACCCCGGTCGCCGGCGATTTCGAGGCGGTCTGTTCCAGGAGTCTCACCTGTGGACGCAACGAACACGGCAGTAGCACCGTCCGGAAACTCAAAATACGCCGTCACTTCATCTTCCACTTCAATGTCATGGTACTTCCCGAATGCGCAGAAGGCGCGGCACCGTGAGGGCATTCCAAAAAACCACTGAAATAGGTCAAGATTGTGCGGACATTGATTGAGCAAGACACCGCCGCCTTCTCCCTTCCATGTGGCGCGCCAGCCGCCACTGGCGTAGTATGCTTCTGTCCGATACCATGCCGTAACCACCCACGCAATCCGCTGGATTTTGCCCAGTTCACCGCTGGAGATAAGCTGTTTCACCTTCTTGTAGCATGGTTCCGTACGAAGTTGGAACATCGCCCCGAACACTCGATCTTTGCTCCGCTTCCATGCGTCAATGAGCCGTTGCGCGTCCGCCTTGTGCACCGAAATGGGCTTTTCGACCAACACATGCAGCCCTTGTTCGAAAGCGTCAATACCTATTGTTGTATGGTCATAGTGAGGCGTGGCAATTAAGACAGCGTCCACCTCGCCGGACCGAATCAATTCCCGACTGTCCGTGAATGTTTTCAAATCTTTAAACGGTTCCAGACGTTCCGGTTCGATATCGCACACTGCCACAAGCCGTGCACGCTGGATTTCACCAGAACGAAACTTGCGGCTGTGCGAAGTCCCCATACCACCAACACCGATAATGCCAAACCGAACCTCATCCATGGTAATCATCCTCCCACCATTGCATAACTATCCTCCTCAAGAATCTCTTTCGGATGGGCCTGACACCTCTAGCCTATCCGCAAAACACCCTGTTCTGTAACAATCGCGCGCTCAATTTGCGCCCCTTCCGGCACGGTCACTTCTCGGAACACCACGGAATCAACAACGCGCGCGCGCTTACCGATGCGGCACCGAGAGCCAATTACCGCATGTCGAATAACGGCATCCGACTCGATCAAGACGTCTGAACCGACGTGCTTGTCCAATCCCAGCCGATCTATCGCCTCCAGATTGATCTCGAGCAGGTCTGCAGGAGCCGTAACGTTGCGGTCTTTGGCTACGCAAAACGAGGTCTTCACCACATAACCATCATCTATCAGGATCTGAATACTGTCGGTAATTTCGTATTCGTCGCGCATAGCCGTGCGCGGCGTACGGCGGATTGCATCGAAAACCACCGGACGAAATAAATACAGGCCTACACCTTTGATCGAAGAGCGAGGATTTCTGGGCTTTTCAATAACGCGGGTTGCCCTGCCCGATTCATCCGTAAGGATGCAAAAATTGCGCCGAATCGCCGCCGTGTCCGTTTCCTCAATCGCCGCCAATACCGCGTCGGGTTGTTCGCGCGAAAAAACGTCCATCATTTCGTGTAAACGGGGTGCAACGAAAAAGATATCCCCGAGGAACAGGAGAAACGGTTCGTCCAGATAGCGCTCCAGACACCCCACACAATGCGCAATGCCATGCGTCTCGGTCTGTTCCACATACTCAATCTGGAGTCCCAGGCGCGGCAGCCGTTCCAACTCCCGCACCACTTCGTAACCGCGCTCGCCAACAACTACATAGACACGCCGAATCCCCACCTCCGCCATGGCACGAAGCTGATGGTACAGAATAGGCTCACCCAATACAGGCAAAACCGGTTTCGGCAGCCGCGTCGGCAACACACTCATACGGCTACCCTTCCCCGCAGCAAGAATGACCCCGACGATGTCATGCGCAGTGTTGGACAAGATCTACCTACCTCCGCAACCTCATTGAAAAGCTTTAAGACGCGGCAACTCCTCCCGACCCCTTATTTTATCAGATTCTCCACGCCACAATAAACCCCTCTGTTGACTCATAATGAATCTACCCGAAAGGGCATCGTTGCCTCATAAGAGAAATATACCTGAAAGATTTTGGGCTTCTACCCTCCATAGATAAGCTGGAGGCAGGTTATGAGGTTAACGATGAAGGGGCGTTAGACTATTACCAATTAGCCGGGCAGTGCCGGGAGGCTAACGAGACGCAAAGGGTCAGATGTTGGCGCAATTGGCGGAAGTTACCGGGTATAAGCGGCACTAAACGGCGTGGGTGTTGCGATGGCACGACAGGCGCGTGGAAATCAAACCCGAGGTGGTGTTGGGAGGTAGCTTACACCCGCGTCAACGGTCAGGGCGCAAACGCGCCTGCGCAGCGCAAGCTTTACCCTCCCTGAAGAACGTGTGGGAAATGCTTATCCGTTGCCGCTCTCCACCGCCAGATACGTACACTTCAACGGAAACTGAACAAATCTTTCCAGACGGCGTACGCCCCTGGAGAACGTGGCATGACCAGTACCCCCTCTCCGAAACAATACTAGCATACCCACACCCTTCCCTGAGGAGTGGGGTGCTGGCCGAATAACTTGTATCAGGCCAACCGATCTGCACACGGATATCCTGAACATACTCAATTATCCCAACACACAGGGTTCTTTCATGTATATTTGTTTTATGAGGCGAAAAATGTGCTGCAGGTCGATTTTGGTCTGAAGGCTGAAAACGGCCAAGAAGGTGAGAGCTAAGGTTTCAGAAGCGTGATTATCTCATCCGTACCTTTGTTTCTCTTTATAATGCCCTGTTTTTCAAGATTATCGATACTCCGCATGACGCGCCGCTCGAACTTTTTGCGAGGTTTTCCCCGTGTTAGAACACCCAGCTCCCTCAGGACACGGCCCGTTATTCTATCCAAAGCGCAAGAGCGGCACGAGCATTTTGACAGTGCTGTGATGATAGCTTTCGGGATTTCCGCATCTGTTATTTCTCGCACGCGACGTCCTATTGACTTCAGGATTTCATCAATTTCGTCATAATCATCGCTATTAGTGTCATCCTTATTATCTGCGGTTTCGTCATCATCGAATGCCTCGAAAACCTGCCCGTCGTCAGCCTCTTGCCGGTCTTCATTGTTCTGCGGACGATAGTCGTCAAACCGTGATTGAGGGAAAATACCTCTCTCTTCCAGCATGACCCACAGTTGCTGAAGCGCCGCACTCCTGTCTGCGTAGAAGGCAGCTTCTCTCACACGGAAAAACTCCCATCCGCACCGTTCAAGTTGCCGTTGGCGTTGCATATCGGACTCGTAACGATCCGCGCCATGCCAATTATCTCCATCGCATTCGATGGCCAAACGAGCCTGTCCGCCCTCAACAACCAGATCGATCCGCTTGCCCGCAACTTCATGTTGGGCAATTACGGCAAAATTCCTGCGAAGCAATTCCAGGGCAACATCCACCTCGAACCAGCTTTCAAAGGGTGAGGGGGGACTCACAACGCGGCGGTTGTCTTGAGCTGCCCGGCGCTCCAGTTCCTCCCGCTCGATTCCAGCGACAGATACCGACCCCGTCTGCTCGAAAAATTCGAGCAACCTACGTCGCAGGTCATGCACGCTAAGATCATCACAAGTGACGGAATGGAAAAGAATCATTTGATCTTTTGCGCGGCTGGCAGCGACATTGAAGCGCCGCACGTCCGCCGGTTTTGTGAAAGGCCCGATTCTTTCATTGTTGGCCGCGACGAGGGACAGCAAGATGATGTCGCGCTCGTCTCCCTGGAAACTGTAGGGATTGCCACAGACCAGGCGGCGGCGTTCCATTTCCTCAGCCCCCAGTCGTTCGAGCAACATATTTTCAATCAAAGTGCCTTGCGCTTCGCCTTGAAGCACTACTACGCCCATTGTTTTGCCGTCGTACCGGCTGTCGCCGCACATTTGGACAATTCTCTGCACTATCGCCTCGGCTTCAGGGCGGTTGAATGTTCGGTTATTTGAACCTTCGCGATATCCGTTCCTCACAAAAACATGTTCAAGAGGCGGCAGCCGGTTGGGTCCATACTGCCGCAATGGAATGAGCGGCGTATCCGAATAGCAAAGCTCGTTGCTAAACCGAATGATTTCCGGCATACAGCGAAAGTGCTCACGCAGGGTGATCCGCCTGGTTCCATACCGAAGTTTTCCATGATCGAACAGGCTGCTCTCAATATCGAAAGACGACTTGAACTGGAAATCATGAAGGAATAACTCAATCAGGTGACTCACCGAATCGCGGGGTAAACCAACCGCATCCGGACTGATCTGTTTATCGTCGCCAACGATCAATATTTTCTTACCAAGATAGAATAAAGGAAGGGCCTCAAAGCCGCATTGTGAAGCCTCGTCAACAATAATCACATCGAACATGCCGGGTTCCGGATCCACCGTGTCCCAAACGCGATGGAGCGGCATTACCCATGCCGGAACCGCCTCGCGGCATTTATTCAAATGCTCTTGCGCTTCACGTCGGTGACGCGGGGCATGCTTTCCCGTCCCTTTGCCAAGTCTCCGCATGGACTGTTGCCAGGCTACCATGTGACGGCGATGCTTATCCTTGAGTCGAGAGAAACAAAACGACCAAGCGCGAAGCGCGGCAAGCTTCGCGATAATCCTGTTTATCTCTTCCTCGATCTGTTTAATGCGTTTGGTGAGCGCCGGAAAGTCTTCCTTCCGGATGTAATCCTCGATCCAGTGTCGCGCCTGTGCCCAATGCCAGGCTTCGCGAATACGCTGAACCCGTTCCTCCCAATGTGGCTCGTTGCAGGTTTGCTCCAGGGATTTCGTAAGCTGCGGCAGAGAACGCCTTAGTGCGGAGAGATTTTCGTCCAGATTCTGAAGTGACCGACGCTGCTTTTCTAAATCCTGAATTGTAGTCACACACCATGCGAACGTATCTACGTCGCGGTTACGAATGGCGCTTAGCAATTTGCTTGTCACCGGATGTGCGTCGCTCCTTGCAGCCATGCGTGAGATCGGTGTCTCAATACTCAGGATGTCCTCGGTGGCAAGTCGCTGACGGACACGAGCCAATGCGAGGCGACACAATGAAACGAGTCTTTCAACCTGGAATTCATCGGCCCATACTGGCTCGCCTATGTCCGGACATCGCTTTAGCGCTACACGGCATCTGGCAACGAGTTCTTCAAGCGCCAATACGTCTTCGAGCGCATCGCGTAATGACTTGAAAGTGGTCAGTTGGAGCGTGTAAGGCCCTTCAATCTTTTCGCTTCTCCCTTTCCAGAAGTTCCATGCCTTTTCACATTCAATGCGGACATACAAAGCGATTGCGAGATTTAAGAAATGCTCGGCAGTAGAACATGGCCGTCCGTTAATACGTACCGTCTTGAGTACGTAAAGACTTTCCTTCACCGTTCTGGGCCGAAATACCCACCAACCCAGTTTCCCGCCATTCTCTACGTGCGCTTTCAGTTTGAGGACGTCTTCATACAAGGACCTGATATCGGTGCTGTCCGGAAATTCAATTCGGGTTTCGTCGGCGACCGTAACATATTTTTCAATGGAATCAATAACGTTTTTCGTAATAGATAGAAGTTGACGCCACAGGGACAAGTTACCGCCCAGAATATCGCGCAAGGCGTCGTTAATCCAGGGATGCGGTGCTGCGAGAAGTCTTCTGTGTGCGTCCTGGAAAGATGAGAAAGCGTTACGAATTGCCTCAATGCTCGAAAGATCGTTGTTTCTTACCAGGAGGTCGACGATACGCTCATCGGTTCCGTTTGCCGAGTTCTGCTCTTCTTCAGTTGCACTTTTTTCATTCTTCACCAGATTGGCAAAGTGTTCGGGGGTCGGCAATTCTTCGGGCCACGCAAGGCTTAATTCACGGCGCTTCTCCGGGGTGAATTGGCGTAACGCTGCAAGCACACTTCGCAAGTCGTTTGCGGATATATCACACATTTTGTCTGAAGGAATGGAATCCGTGAACCATTCGTAATCAGCTCGATCCCGGTTCACAGCTTCGGCGATTCTTGCCGCCGTCCCTTGATAGGCTCCCTCCGCGATGGAATGCTTATGCGTTTCGGACTCCCGGATTTCGCGGAGCCGTCGGTCGAGCTTGGCCTTCTCTTCCCGGAGATTCCGAAGGCGCTCTTCAAGTTCTGTGCGTTCTCTATCAGCGCGACACTTGTCCCACTCCTCATTCTTGCGGAGAATACCGCTGACACTGGATTCGAGAGAACGGCGTTCCTCCAGTCCGCTGCCAAGCAGATTGATGCAGAGGGGACGCAAATCTTCCGGAAGCAACCCTTCAAGAACCTGAAGCGCGCGCGGCGTTTTCGCGGTGATGAGTGTTCTCTGGCCCGTGGCAAGCAGATGGCAAATCAGATTGGCAATGGTGTGTGATTTTCCCGTGCCCGGTGGCCCTTGCACGAGTACGCCGCTTGCAGATCGAATCTTATCAACAATGCGGCGTTGCTCATCATTTGATGGTTTTGGAAAGAAGATTTCACCATCGAACGCCGCGTTAGCTTCTTCTGGTTCATCCAGCGATTCGCGGTTGTCCTTCGAACGGATTTCCGCAAGGTCAGCGAATTCGATGGGGAAGTCTTCGTCCTGCTCGATCTTTTGTTTCATCCGTTTCAATGTTTCGTTAAGACCTCGAGCGGAACGTTTTCGCAGGATCAAAGCCGGAGCATATTCCACGATGGGCTTCGCCGAAGCGGGGGTATTTCTTGCTTCTAGGGAGTCGTTATACTCCCCGTGCGGGTTGATCGAATGCACCAGAGTCTTCAGGACGCCTTCGATACAATCTTTTTCCCAGGGATCGTCTCCAGCTGCGGCCAGTGCCTCCTTTGCGGCCTCCTCCGCGCGCACCGGGTGTTCCTCGACGTCGAGCATATCGAGTTCGGGGCGTATCTTGGCACCTTCGGTGTGAGGCCGTACGATAAATTTGCTCAGACGGGCTTCAAATTCAAGGTTGGCATCGGCGACAATCAAATGGCGCCGGACCCGCTGTCCGGTGGGCGTTTGCCAGGTCAGCAGGCCCAGACCCAGCACCAGCTCGTATTCCTCGCCCAGCCGTAGTTGCTCTTGATGGATGGCAAAGAGCGCGGAATAGACATTGTGGACCTTCTCCCATTTATTGTGTTCTTCCTTCCACGGCAGCCATCTGTCTTTAACATAGCGCTCCCATGCTTTTTGAACTTCAGGGTGATCCTCAATGTGTTCGGTGTGTGAGATTGTCTTTGGCTGGTCCGAATACTCGTTCCAGTCAGGATTCCATATGGGTTGGGTGATTTCAGGAAGCAGTTTGGGCAGTTCGCTCTTGTTGCGGAGCGCCGTTAGGTTCGCCCAGGATTCGCATTCCTCGGGAACGGCGGGCAATTTCGGCTCAGGTTGGTTTTGTACCTCCAGCCATTCGTCCGGTTCATGTTCCTCATCGTGTCCCCAGGCCCGCGTGAAACAGCCCCGCTCATGTGGGACGCTCGAAATCCAGAGCACTTTTTCGTACTCTGAAATGTCGCGGATCAGTTTCGCACGCAAATTCGCTATCCGTAGCAGAAAATCTACCAGGCGAATGGCTTTTTCCTTGTTGCTCTGAAAGTTTGAGGAATTCATTTTATTACTCAGGAAGATATCTTGCTTGCGGTCGAATTCTGATTCTTCATTTAATGGTCGATTTCCTTCCGTTGAAGCGCCACTGGTTGCCGATCTTGGAAGCCGGGATGTCCTCTTCCTGGGGCATGCGGTGCAGCTTGGTCCTGCCCACCTTCAGGTATTTGGTATGTTCCTCTATGGTCAACCATTTTGTTCGGTCCATCAGAATCCCCTACCCATGCCCGCGTCCGCGCAGCGAAAGGCCAAGAAATGATAATATATCTGGCACATTTAGTGTCAAACCAACAAGTTGACTCATGATGAATTTACCCGAAAGGGCCTCGTTGCCTTATAAGAGAAATCTACTTGAAAGGTTGTGGGATTCTACCCTCCGTGGACAGGGCGGAGGCAGGTTATGAGGTTAACGATGAAGAGGCGTTAGACTATTACCAATTGGCCGGGCAGTGCCGGGAGGCTAACGAGACGCAAAGAGTCAGATGTTGGCGCAATTGGCGGAAGTTACCGGGTATAAGCGGCACTAAACGGCGTGGGTGTTGCGATGGCACGACAGGCGCGTGGAAATCAAACCCGAGGTGGTATTGGGAGGTAGCTTACACCCGCGTCAACGGTCAGGGCTCGAATGCACCTGCGCAGCGGAAGCCTTACCCTCCCTGAAGAACGTGTGGGAAATACCTATCCCTTAACGATCTCCACCGCCAGATACGTACACTTCAACGGAAACTCAACAAATCTTTCCAGACGGCGTACGCCCCTGGAGAACGTGGCATGACCAGTACCCCCTCTCCGAAACAATACTAGCATACCCACACCCTTCCCTGAGGAGTGGGATGCTGGCCGAATAACTTGTATCAGGCCAACCGATCTGCACACGGATATCCTGAACATACTCAATTATCCCAACACACAGGGTTCTTTCATGCATTTTGTTTTATGAGGCGACGAATGTAATTCAAGTAGATTTTGATGTGAGGCATCAAACCCCTGCTCTGTCATAATCGTCAAAAGTGTGAAGAGCAAGTGAATGTGCGTTATGCCGACGCCGGGGGCACATCGGTTCCGGAGGCATTTTGCCAGAAATGCCCTTTGTGCCCTTTTTGGGAATTAGCGCGATACCTCTTTGCGTTTTACATAAAATGGTGTGCATGAATAGGAGTAATGATATATTTATAATAACGCGGAATTTACGGATCATGATCAAAGACGAAAGCGAGGAGTAGTCATGACGTTTCGCATGCGCTTTATAGGTTGGTCGGTAGAACACCCCCGCACGGTGGTTGGGATCACGGTTGCCATTACGCTCATACTCATGGTTTTGGCGGCGTTGCCCTCCATAGCGCCCCAGCGTTTTCCATTTTTGCATCCCGTGCGGGTAGACACCGACCCGGAAAACATGTTGAGCGCGGACGAACCTGTGCGCGTCTTCCATGAACGGATGAAACGGGTGCTCGGGTTGCACGACATGGTCGTTCTTGGAATCGTCAACGAAGAGCATCCCGATGGGGTTTTTAATGTACGTTCGCTAAAACGGATCTATGATCTGGCCGAGTACGCCAAAACCCTCCGCGGGAAAACGTTGGGCGTAGACGACCCCAATGCCGGTGTCATTGAGGTAGACCTCATTGCCCCGTCTGTCGTGGACAATATCGAACAGGGCGGACCCGGAGAAGTACGGTTCGAGTGGTTGATGCCGCGTCCGCCTGAAACCGAAGAAGAGGCGCGCGCTATCCGTGACAGGGCGCTCCGTATACCGTTCCTGAACGGCACCCTTGTCTCTGAAGACGGCAAAGCCCTCTGTATTTACCTCCCGTTGACAAGCAAACCGTTGAGTTACAAAGTCTACCGTGCGCTCCGCAAAATGACGTTACCCTATGAGAAAGAAGGCGGCGGAGACCGATTTTTTATCACAGGGCTTCCTGTAGCGGAGGACACGTTCGGCGTAGAAATGTTTATTCAAATGGCGATTTCTGCACCGGCGGCAATGATCGTCATTTTCCTCCTCATGTTGTACTTCTTCCGCAAACTGATCCTTATTATTTCCCCGCTGTTGCTCGCGATGATTGTCGTCATCTGGACGATGTGTGGGTTGGTCATTGGGGGGTACACGATTCACATTATGAGTTCGATGATTCCGATCTTTCTGATGCCCATTTCGGTGTTGGATTCCATTCATATCTTGTCTGAGTTTTTTGAAAGGTACCAGGCGACTCGCGACCGTCGGAAAACTGTCTTGCACGTGATGGACACCCTGTTTACTCCCATGCTGTACACCTCACTGACTACTATGGCCGGGTTTATCTCGTTGGCGCTCACACCCATTCCGCCCGTGCAAGTTTTCGGGGTCTTTGTGGCCATCGGCGTGGGTATTGCCTGGGTGCTCACGATGACGTTTATCCCTGCCTATGTCATGCTCATCAGCGACAAACGGCTCGAAAAATTCGGCGCCGTCCATTCTGAGTCCGGAGAAAACCTGCATGCTTCTTCGCCCATGGCGCGTCTACTTCAATGGGTAGCACAATTCACGTTCCGTCGTGCCAGGTTGGTGCTGGGTGCCACCGCCGTGCTGGCAGCAATTGCGGTATACGGGATTCTTTTAATTCAGGTCAATGACAATCCGACAAAATGGTTCCGCAAATCCCACCCGATTCGGGAAGCAGACTATGTACTCAATCAGCATTTTGGCGGGACATATACGGCTTATCTGGCTTTCAGCCCCAAAGGCGAATCGCCTGAGGCTCTTCTAATGGAAGAAAAGACTGTACCCTCTCCATCGGAAGCCCCCGGATTGCCCTCTGGACTGGGTGACACTTCATCTTCGTCGCCTTCTCTCCCCGAAGGACTTGGAGATAGTGGAGCATCGACAACCCCGGACCTGCCCGCGGGACTTGGGGGAGAACCCGCATCTTCAGAAAGCGCTCCAAGCGCACCGTCGGAAAGTGCACCACCCCCTAATGAAATAGAAATCTTTAAACAGCCCGAGGTTTTACGTTACATCGAAGGTCTTCAATCTCACCTTGCCCAAACCGAGGTCGTCGGAAAATCCAATTCCATTGCTGACATTGTGAAAACCGTTCACCGCGAATTGATTGATGGGACTCCCGCTTCTCTCCGCATTCCTGACAGTTCCAGCGCGGTCGCCCAATGCTTGTTGCAGTTCTTGAGCAGTCACCGCCCCGGAGATCTTTGGCATTTCGTCACGCCGGACTATCGCCACACCAGCATATGGGTCCAACTAAAAAGCGGCGATAATCTCGATATGCAAAAAGTAGTAGAAGCGGCAAATGAGTACTTCGCGGCAAATCCCCTTCGGTTTGAAACTGCCGCGGGCACCTTGGAACTACAACCCGAATGGTTTGGCTTGACGTATATCAATGTCATCTGGCAAGAAAAAATGGTAAAAGGGATGCTCGTATCGTTCTTGGGCAGTTTTCTTGTTGTGTTACTCATGATGATCGTGTTGTTCCGTTCTGGACTTTGGGGCTTCTTGTCGATGATTCCCCTGACGGTCACGATCGGTTTGATTTATGGTATTATCGGGCTGATAGGCAAAGACTATGACATGCCTGTGGCAGTGTTGTCCTCCTTGACACTGGGGTTGGCGGTAGACTTCGCCATACACTTCTTAGAACGCGGGCGGGTTGCGTATGAAGAGCATGGTTCTTGGGAAACCGCGTATCCGCATCTTTTTGGCGAGCCAGCGCGTGCGATCGTCAAGAATGTCATTGTCATTGCGGTTGGGTTTTTGCCGCTTTTGCTCGCACCACTGGTGCCGTACAATACGGTAGGGATCTTCATGGCATCTATCCTCTTGGTGTCCGGGGTAGGCACGTTGATCATTATGCCCGCTTTGGTACGCGTGCTGGAGCCACTTCTTTTCCCGAAAACGCGCTTCTGCCGTATCACGTGCCGCTGTGGGACTTGCACCGTTACGGGAATTGCCGCCGTGGCGACGATCTATGTCAACGTGGTGCAGTTCATTACGAAAGGTGTCACCCTGCTCACTTATGTTTCTTTGGCATTGTTGCCTATAATACTCATCGCATGTTTTATCATGTCCCGTCGCGGAACGTGTCGCACGGAACTTTTGGAGAATGAGAAATAGTTGCGGCGTTATTTGCTGCGGTCGTAAAAATAACGAAGGAGAGAATCGTATGCGTTACATCAAATGGTTTGGAGGTTTTGTTGCGCTTGTCCTGACCACGAGTTTATGGACTGCTTTTGCACAGGACACGCCAAGCGTGGATGAAATCGTCAAGAAAACCAACCACATGGCGTACTACCAGGGCAAAGACGGGCGGGCGCAAGTGAAAATGACCATTAGGGATTCCCAAGGACGTACGCGTCAAAAGAGTTTCACCATTCTGAGGCGTAATCGGGATGACAAGGATGAAGAACAGGCGCTCTACGTCTTCTTCCACGAACCACCGGACGAACGCGGCACCGTGTTCATGGTGCATAAGCACGTCGGCAAAGACGACGACCGCTGGTTATACCTACCCGCGTTGGATGTCGTGAAACGAATCGCTGCGTCCGACAAACGAACCAGTTTTGTGGGATCTCACTTCTTCTACGAAGACGTCTCCGGGCGCGGCATCGACCAAGACAACCACGAACTGGTCGAGACCACCGACAAGTACTACGTGCTCAAAAATACTCCCAAAGACCCTGCCTCCGTGGAGTTCGATTCGTTCACCATGTATATCCACAAACAGACATTCATCCCTGTGCAAATCAAGTTCGAGAAGAACGGCGAGGTCTATCGCGAAGCCACTACGCTGGAGGTAAAGGACATTCAAGGTTACAAAACCGTTACAAAAGGTGTGATGAAGGACTTGCGAAACGGTGGGCAAACCTTGTTGGAATACTCTGATGTCAAATACGACATGGGATTACCGGACGACATTTTTACCGAACGGTACTTGCGTTCTGCCCCGCAAGACTATCTGAAATAGCAAGAACTATTTAATGAAGGAGGACAAGCCATGACCGTCGAACGCGCATTACGACTTATTGCCGGCTTCTTCGTAATGTTGAGCGTGGCACTGGCGTATTTTCACAGTCCTTATTGGCTATGGTTTACTGCTTTCGTCGGATTGAACTTGTTCCAGTCGGGATTCACCAATTGGTGTCCCATGGTTTGGATTTTGGAGAAAGCAGGGTTGAAACGAGCCGATAAAGCATCCTGTTGTTCGCAGTAAGACAAGAATCGCCGTGCAACATTCTTAACGCTGGAAAGGTAAGTCATGGGCTCAGTGAAAAGGTGCGTCTGTTGGGCTGGGGCTTTTCTTTCGCTTGTTTTTGCGGTTTTTCCCCTATCGTCATATGCGGAAGAACCGGCTCTGCCGCCCGGCTTAGCCCCTTCAACTTCACAGACACCAGAGCCACAACTACCCACAGGCTTGGGCGATGCCCCCGATTCTCAGGGTCCGCAGCTTCCTAGTGGTTTGGGTGAGGGAACCTCACCCGGTTTGCCTCCTGGCTTGGAAGACAGCGCCCCTGGTCTGCCGCCTGGGCTAGAGACGGAACCCTCTCCCTCTGCCACAGCAACAGAAGAGGCGCCTTCGCCCAGCCTGGGCGACCGACTCGGTATTCCCATTCACGGCTTTTGGGAAACCCGAGCGGGAATTCGCACCCAGTCTGACTACGCCCAGCCGGCAGACGCCACCCTAGGTGAGACCCGCTTACAACTGAAGACCCGCAAGGACTGGGCACGCGCTACTCTTGAAGCCACCGCGGATTTCTATCTCGATGCTATTGTAGAAGACCCGGAGTTTGATCTCCGTCAGTTACGGCTGACGTGGAAACCGTTGCCCGCGCTAGACATTCGCATCGGCCGCCAAGTGCTCACGTGGGGCACGGGCGACATGTTATTCATCAACGACTTGTTTCCAAAAGATTGGAACTCGTTTTTTATCGGTCGTGATGTTGAGTACCTTAAAGCGCCCGGGGATGCGATTCGAGTCGGCTGGTACAATTCGTTGCTCAATGTTGAGTTTGTCTATACGCCCCAGTTCGACCCCGACCGATTCATCACGGGCGAGCGGGTCAGTTTTTGGAATCCTATTCTGGGGCGGCACGCGGGCAAGCACGACCAGGTGCGATACAATGCACCCAGCACTTGGTTCGAAGACGATGAATTCGCCGTCCGTTTGTATCGTTCTTTCGGACCGTATGAAGCCGCCGTGTACGGCTATTCCGGCTATTGGAAGAGCCCCGGTGGTCAACGTCTTGTGCCCTTGTTTCAAGCCTCATTCCCGAAATTGAACGTGTACGGCGCCAGTCTCCGTGGTCCGCTAGGCAGAGGCATTGCTAACATCGAATTTGGCTACTATGATTCTCGGCAGGATCGTCTCGGCGAAGACCCCTTTGTGAACAACAGTGAGTTTCGGCTACTACTTGGTTACGAGCAGGAACTCGCCAAAGAGTTCACCGGCGCTGTCCAGTATTATTTAGAACACATGGTCGACTATCAGGCATACCGAAACACCCGCATCTTCCTGGTGCCGCCACGCGATCAAGACCGACACGTGTTTACGCTGCGCCTTACAAAACTTCTCTGGAACCAGAACCTAACGCTTTCGCTGTTTGCGTATTACAGCCCTTCGGATAATGACGCCTATCTACGTCCCAATGCACGTTATAAAGTCAACGACCACTGGATCGTAGAATGCGGCGGTAACGTCTTTCTTGGGGAGTCAGACACGACGTTCTTTGGACAGTTCGAGAATAATACGAACGTCTACGCGTCCGTCCGCTATTCGTTCTGAACGCGGCAGCTATTTCTTTCCCATGACTTTCTCGTAAGGCCAGGCTGCAACGCCGCCATCTAGGACACGCACCCGTTCTAACCCGGCTGCCTTCAAAATCAGGGCGGCTTCATACCCGCGCAGAGATACCGCGCAGAATGCGATGATTTCTTTATCTCGCGGCAGTTCATTTACTCGACCGCGCAGGGCGCCCAACGGGATGAGCGTCGAGTTAGGCAATCGAACCGTCTCATATTCGGCTGGAGAACGCACGTCCAACAGGACGATATCCTCGCCTTTTTGTAACTTGGCATGCACTTCCATCGGTGAGACAAACGGCACCCGACCGTCAAGTTTGTTTCGCGCCACATCCGCTGCGGTGATGAGGTTATCCATTGCTGGTGAAAACGGCGGCGCATAGCAAAGGTCTAACTTCGCAACCTGGTCCACCGTCATTCCTGCCGTGATAGCAACAGCCGCCGCGTCGATCCGCTTATCTGCTTCGCCCATACCCACGCCTTGGGCGCCAATCAACCTGCGGGTTTTCACATCCACCACCAATTTGAGAATGATCGGGTTCGCCCCGGGCATGTAATGAGGTTTGTCGGGGCCGGGTACCAATACGGAGATCACCTCGTAACCGGCCGCACGGGCGGCTTTCTCTGTCAATCCGGTGCGCGCCACCGTGAATTGGAACACCCGACAGACCGTGCTGCCCAACACACCCGGGAAAACGTCTTCAATGCCGCATATATTATTTGCAGCAACCCGTCCTTGTTTGTTCGCCGTCGAGCCCAGCGGGGCATAGCATGGTTCCCCTGTGACCAGGTGTACGGTTTCTGCACAATCCCCTAATGCATAAATCGCGGGATCTGAAGTTCGAAGGTGGGAATCTACTCGTATTGCCCCTGTGCGTCCCAATTCCAGTCCCGCGTTCACCGCCAACTCGACGTTCGGCTTTACGCCAACACCCAACACCACCAAATCCGCTGGAATGTCGCCAGACGTCGTCTCCACACGTGTGACTGCACCCTGAGCCCCATGAAACGCCAAAACCTTCGTGCTTGTCAGCACATCGACGCCGTTTGCCGCCATGTGCTGTTCCACCAGCTTCGCCATCTCCCAATCTAACGGCCAAAGAATCTGGTCCATCATTTCAACCAACGTCACATGGCACCCCCGTTCGCGCAAGGATTCTGCCGTTTCTACCCCGATGAGACCGCCGCCGATGACGACCGCATGATGTACCATTCCCGAATCAACACGTTGGCGCACAGCATCGGCATCCGGGATACTATGGAGCGTGAACACGTTTGCCAAGTCTAGCCCCGGCAACGGTGGACGGATCGGGGAAGCGCCCGTGGCAAAGACAAGATAATCGTATTCCAAATCGGACTCCGCACCTGTCTGAAGATTCCGTACGCGCACACGTTTTGTTTGGCGATCTACGTGAACCGCTTCTGTCCTCGTCAGCACGCGGACATTCTTCACCTTTTCAAAAAATGTCGGGTCCCGTTTCACGCCAGCAGGCGTACTCATGAGGTCCTTTTGCTCTTTCACGGCACCAGATACGTAGTAGGGCAGCCCACATCCCGCAAAAGAGATGTGCTCATTTCTCTCTAATACCGTGACCTGTGCGTCAGGACGCAACCGCATAATCCGACTTGCTACCTTTGGACCGGCAGCTACTGCACCAATTACGACTACTTTCATTATGGTTTTCCCTTTCTATCGTTGAATCCATCAAATTGTAGGTGCCACAGGCGGTGGTGGAAATATCGTTTCGATATGCGCCACCACATCATCGGTCAACTTCACCGAAAGCGCCCGCAGATTCTGTTGTAACTGTTCCACACTGCGCGTACCCAAAATAACACTCGACACGTTTGGATTTCGCAAACACCAAGCAATCGCCATTTCCGCTGCATTTACACCGAAATCCCGCGCAATTTCTGCAAACTCTTGAGCCTTCCGCTTGTTATCTTCCGTCCAATACATCGACATGATCACCGCATTCAGACGATCATCCGCAGCACGGGTGCCGGCAGGCGCCGGTTCGCCTGGCTTATACTTACCGGTCAACATGCCGTGCGCCAGCGGTGAGAACACCACATTCCCAATGCCCTGAGCCGCAGTCGTGGGAAACAACACCCGCTCCGGATAACGATACAGCAGATTGTACCGCGGTTGACTCACCGCAATTGGCCGCGCACCCAACTCCCGCGCTAGCGCATTCGCTTCGATCATCAACGTGGCAGGCCATTCGCTAACCCCCCAATAAATTATCTTCCCCGCGCGCGCAAGGTCCTCCATTGCACGAATCGTTTCTTCCAACGGAACAGACGGATCCGGCCGATGGCACATGTACACATCTACATAATCCATTTGCAGGCGCTTCAAACTGGCGTCACACTGCTCTCGAATATGTTTTGCCGAAAGTCCCCGATCGTTGGGTCCCTCGCCCATAGGCGCAAACACCTTGGTCAATACAAACAAACTCGAACGGGGAAAATCAGACAGTATTTTTCCCAACACCCGTTCTGCTTCCCCACAATTGTACGCGTTGGCTGTGTCAAAATAGTTTATGCCCGCGTCATACGCCGCGCGGATCATCGCCCGCGACGTTTCCTCGTCGCATGACATGCCGATAGTCAGATAACTCCCCAAGCCTAAACAGCTCACTTTTGCGCCCCATTTGCCCAGTTGCCGATACTCCATCGCGTCTTCCTCCATTTCAATTACTAGGAACAAGAAAGGGACACTTTACAGCGCAATCCGCGGGATGTTTATTCTAGCATATTCGCCTTCCACATGCGAACTCAATCAGGTTACCCCGTGTTTTCGGTTGAGTCTTCCATTCGAACCGTCTCAGCCACATGGGGTAAAATACGGGCACAACTCAAGGAGTCCTTGTGAATGACCGGAGCATTTGGCTCACGCCGTACAAGACGTCGCCCTATTATCAACATCACCTCTCTTATCGACGTCATGTTTCTACTTGTCATTTTTCTCACCGTTTCCACAACTTTCCGCGAACAATTGGGCATAGAAATCGATCTTCCTGAGGCCGCCACCAGCGAAGAACACGAGAAAGAAACCCCGAAAGAAATCCTCATCACACGAGAAGGCGAAATCTTCTTTGGGGGACAAGCCGTTGATGAAAATGGTCTTCGAGAGGCCTTACGCGGATTCGTCACGCAAAATCCCGAAACGCCCATCGTCTTGCGAGCAGATGCGAAAGCGGATTTCGGGCCTGTGGTACGGGCGCTTGACATTGCCCGAGAAGTCGGCGGCACAAAACTGATTATCCCGACGGCACAACCGGAGGAAAGGGGTCAGAATCCGTAACGTCCCTTTCAGTTTTCTGCAATTGCGCGATACGAAGCCGAATCGACTCAACACGCTCGAAATCAGGATACTTCTCAATAAACGCATCCAACACCTCAATCGCCTTGTCAGGTCGATGCAACTCGCGCACGTACAACTCCACCACGCGGTTCACAACAGGGAGACTCTTATCCGCACTTTGCAGTAAGGTGAGCCCCCGTTCAAAACATTTCACTGCTTCTTCCGGACGGTCGAGTTTCACCAAATTATCCGCAGCACGCAGCACCGACACCGGGTCCTTGGGAAACATGCGCGCAATCGTCAGATACTCCCGCAAAGCACCCTCGAAATCGCCCATGCGTTCACACGCTTCTGCTGCGCCATAGCGCGGTTCTCGCATGTTCAATCCGCCACTCGGCAAAATCAAATCCGTAAAGAGGTAGGACCCCAACGAAATGACCAAATGACCGTACAATGCCACCGCGGAAATCAATAGGCCCAAAACAGCCAGCATTAGTTTCCACGGGGTTGGTCCCAGCCACACTTTCAACAACATATACTGTAATGCGAAGAAGAAAATCACTCCGACAAGCGTCAACACCTTTACCGCTGGGCGAATCTCGATGTGTTCATCTAATTGCTGCCGAAGCAAATAAACCCCCCAGACCAAATACGGAATGAACAACAGCCCGGCAACAATCCAAAGCGGATCAAAACCGACAAGTGTCTTGTTCGGAAGAAAATTAAACATCGGGCTAACGCATACTCCGATCTCAGCGCGCCTTCCGCGCTGTTACCCGCCTTACCTTGTCACTTTCATTGTAACGCCTTCCCTGCGGCATGTCTACCTTCTTCAAAACAACCGACCAAGACGGCTGTCGCTTTTTTCATAGGACGTTTCGATGCGGTTTAGATGGGGAGGGGATGTATGGAAAAGGTGCGGCTTGGTGCAAAGACAGGGAAGGGCGACTCCCCGTCTCGCCCATACAAGAATCTGGACGGTTCATCAGCAGCACTTTTGTTTTTCACAGTCGAAGTTGGCACGACTCTTGACCTATACACGGCAGGAGGTGCCGACTATGAACACTAACACGAACGTACTGAAACTGATGCTCGCCGTAGTAATCTCGTTGGTGGTTGCAACGACACAAGTCTATGCAAAATCAAGCAGTTACAAGCCGCAGACCTTGTCCAAATCTGTTCGTTTGAGCGCGGGTAACTCCTCTTCGGTTCATGCCCAAGTCGCCACATTGGCAGTTGTCAGATCGACAAATTCCAGTCAGAATGTTAGAAGTCGCGCTGCGACGACGTCGAGGGCTTTAACTAGCAAAGCACGCAAACCGCGGGTCAAGCCGAAGCCTGCGCCGGCACCAATCCCAGAGCCCACGCCTGAACCGACACCTGAACCGACACCTGTGCCTGAGCCTACGCCTACGCCGGAACCCGCGCCGACCAACGCCACGTACGTCACCTTGACAAACCAAGTTTTGGTGCCAGCTGTTAAACGGTTGGGTTTGAACGTAAGTTATCGGGAGAGTTGGGGGGCGGCACAGTTCCTTAAAGAACTGGTCAATAATCCGGGATTTGAAGCCGGTGAATACGCCATGATGATACATAGCGATCAGGGAAGCACCGGGAACAAGTTCTATCAGGCATTTTGGGACACTTCGTGGAACAATGACAATTACGGTATTGGGCAACCAGCAGGTTTCTGGACGGGAGGTTGGTATGAGTTCGTTTATGGTCCCGCGAAGGGCAGAGCCGGTCGCATCACCGCTTTTGGTTCCGGCAACAGCCGTTACCTGTACACCCTGGATACGTATAGTCCCAATCCCAGCTTGTGGGACGTGATGACGGTGCGCACTACGTTGCCGGGAGTTGCCTGGGGCTCGTGGATGAATACGGCAGCGGCGGATACTTCGACCGTGCGCCCAGGAAGTCCTGGGACGCAGTCGTTTCACCTTCGCTATACCGGCACGCCGTGGGATCCCGCCTGGACGTACTACATGGATAGTTACTGGCAGCAAGGCGATCTGACTGCAGGAAAACTGTATGTGGTGAAGGGAAACTATCACTTGGAATTCTGGGCAAAGGGAAAAACGAATCAGAGTCAGATGAACATCGCCTTTTTCCGTCCCGGCGAGGCAATTTTTCTCGATGAGTACATTCAGCTAACCACTTCTTGGAAGAAGTACTCGTTTGATTTTTATGTACCGGAGGGCAAGGACCCTGTGCGCACGTATGGGCTTTATGATCCCCATCCGTTGCTTCAATTGAGTGTCTATCTCGAAGTGGCAGATGATGAAATTTGGATGGACGATCTGTCGTTTTTCAAAAGTGATGATACCAACCCGACCGTGTTCACGGATGCATTTGTCAGCGCGCTGAAACAGCTCCGTCCTGGGGTATTGCGCGATTGGAGCAATCAACTGGGCAGTTCGCTTGACAACCAGCTTGCTGAACCTTGGGCGCGGAAGACGCAAGGCTTCCGTCCCAATGCACGTGTCGCCTCGGAGTACAGCTATTCGCTTCATGAATTTCTCCAGCTGTGCGAAGAAGTGGGGGCGGAACCTTGGTATGTGATTCCGCCGACGTTTACAGCACAAGAGATTCTGAACCTGATGGAATATCTGGGAGGACCTGCCGATGCGGCACATCCATACGCACTTCGCCGCGCCCAGCTTGGCCAGTTGCAACCATGGACTAGCGTATTTCCTGCGATTCACCTGGAGTTTGGAAACGAGATGTGGGGTTCTGCCAGCCCGGGTGATCCGTTCTTCGGCGCATCTGCGCTCGGTGGGCAACGTCTGGGCGCCATTGCGCATGACCGTTTTGGGGTGTTAAAGTCCAGTCCGTACTACGACTCCTCCAAGTTTGACCTCATTATCGGTGGCCAAGTGGCTTGGCCCGGTCGTCAGACGGAGATAGACACGAATTCCTCAAACCACAACCGGATTGCGCTTGCGCCGTATTTTGGTACCTTGAATACGTGGAACAACGACGAAGAGATTTACTACCCGCTGTTCGCCACTCCGATCCACGAAGCCCGTGCAGGATGTGTAAAAGAGTCACAAGACGCGTTGGATCGTGTCGGAAAAGGTACGCAGCTCGCGATCTATGAGATCAACTATCACACCACGGATGGGAACGCGCCTCTGGATATTCGCAACGATTTCTTGACTAACAGCGCAAGGGCCGTGGCGCTTCCGCTCAACATGCTTGTGTATCTTCGCGAATTCGCAATCCGCGAACAGTGTGCTTTTGCGGCGCTTGGTTACTCGTTCCCAATGCAGAATGGTGAATTCGCGCGGGTTTGGGGTATGTTACGCGACATCGCTGCTACAGGACGGAAGCGTCCCACTTGGCTGGGCGTGGAAGCAGTCAATCAGGTCATCGCCGGGGATTTGGTGGCTGCCGTGCAACACGGCGCAAATTCTTCATGGGTGCAGCAAGCTATTAACGCGATCGGCGAACCGACTACGGTGGAGTATATTCAGTCGTTCGCGTTCAAATCCGGTAACACTCGTGGCCTGGTCCTGTTCAATCTTCATCTAAATCAGACGTTGCCTGTGTGTATTGAATCTCCCGAACCGACCGTGGGCACGGCCACGATGTACCGTGTGTATTCGCCTGATCTCCATGCCAACAACGAAGAAGCCGAAAATGTATTGCTGACCCAATCCACCCTGAGTGGTTTCTCCCAGTCGTACACGATTCAGCTGCCGCCCCATTCGGTGACGGCGTTGAAATGGGAGACGGCGCAATAGGAGAACGATACACGTAACATGCCATCCCGCTTCGGTTGAGGGCGCGGGGCCTACGCGATGCCTCGCGCCCTCGGTGTTTTGGAGAAAGCCGGACATATTCCGCGGAAGAATCAGCAGCATGTTGCGGGTAGGACTGTGCAAAAAATAAGGCGGACGATCCCATTTCGTCCGCCAGTTTTTGGTATTGTTCTGTGGCTGTTACTCGACGACGAAAGACACCAACACGCGTTCGTTTTGGTTGGGGGCTTGAGCGGTTTGCGTCTTCACATCGAAGCTCACATCTCTTTGCCGTTCTTTCCCTTGTGCTGCTACGTTTTGGGTAATGATGTACTCACCCGGCGCTGCAGAAGGCGGTACCTGGAACTCAATCAAGTTTTCATAGGTACCATCGGTGCGCGTTACCGTTTTGCGGTCAAGCACGGTGAGTGTTTTCTCACCCTGTTTCAACACACAGGCCTCTTGCACCGGCACGCCATTGCCCGCTCCTAAAGTGACATATTGGTAGGTGGTAACTACCGTGTCGCCCCGTTTAACAGTTCCCGGGGATACCGTGCCACCCTTCATTTCCAACCGGAATCCTTCCTCCGGCTTGTAGTTGTTTTCTGTGGCGGTCTCTACAGGGCCTTTTGCTAATCGCGATTGCCGGTTCTTGACGATTTTATCGGCGACCCAGCCGGCTGCAGCGCCCACAGCGGCTCCGATCAGGGCACCTTCCGCCGCGTGGCCTGACTGATTGCCTATGATGGCTCCCGTCGCACCGCCAAGCAACGCACCGAGTCCGACGGACTGACCAGTGGTCTCGCAACCTGCTAAGACCAATGCAGCTATCAGCGCGTAGACCAGGTTTCTACGCAACCCTAAATCTCTCATCATTTTGCCTCCTTTCCCTTCGTATGCTCTACTTCCTAATTTACCAGACGCGGAATTATCCCCGCGTATTCATTGTACCTTATGTTCTTCCTTACGGATAACCGTCCAGCCGCCATTATTTTGTTGTGTTTGAGGTCTTTGAGATTCGGTTGTACCACCCGTGCTATGGGATGAGGGTTTTGTAGTTGATGGTTTCGGTTTCGGCGGTGGTGGCGGCGGCTCTGTCGTGCCCGCAGAAGAAGATGATGTCGGAGGTTCGGAAGAAGCTGTGCTCGCTGTGGGCGGTTCAGATAACTTTTGTTGGCGAATCTCTTGGAACGTGCCCATGATAGAGGGGCCAGAATCGTGCGATTCAGATGGACTGGCCGATGGTAATGTCGCGCTGAGGTCTTGACCCGCAGGAAGTGACGTATCCGGTGGCAACGTTCCTTGCGTTGAAGCAGCCTCCGCTCCGATGTGTGTCCAGAATGTATCCTTGGGCGGTTCTCCTGTCGCCACAGCCGGCTCAATAGGCGCCGGGGACGGTTCAATTGGCGCCGCTACAATCGGACCCGATGGTTCCCCAGGTTGGGTCGAGGGTCCCGTTTCGGCGGTGGGTTTCGCAGGCTGCTCGCTGGCGGGTGCCTGCTCCGTTTGGGTTGTTTCCGTTGGTTTTTGGGAACCTTCTTTCGCGAGCCAAAAGTAGCCCGCAACTGCGATTAAAAGCACTGCTAGGGCAACCGCCGCACCCACAAGAAACAACGGCACATTGATACCGGAGGTCTTCGCACGGATGCCACCGGTCTTGCCGGCATCCAGCATCGTTGTGCCGCGTTCCGCTTCCGTAGATTCCAATGCCGCGGCACTGAGCGTCTTGTTGGGGTCGGCTTGGGTCGAGGGCATTGTCCGATCATAAATCTCTGCTGCCGAGGCGTCGGTTTTCACCAGAAGCCGTTGAAGTTCGTCTTTGAAAGCCCGCGCCGACGGAAAACGCGCCGACGGCTTTTTGGAGAGGGCACGGTTAATAATGGAGATAATCCCGGGCGGGATGCTGGAATCGTTGTGCAAATCGGGGGGCGGAGGACTCAGGTTCAGATGTCCGTTGAAAATTTCGGTCAGGCTACCCAGAAACGGGGGTTTGCCCGACACAATTTGATATAACATGACGCCCATGGCATAGACGTCGGTTGCATAAGTTACAGGACCAAACGTTGAGGGATCGATCTGTTCCGGCGCCATATAAATGGGTGTGCCGGGGCCGCCGGCTCCTTCTTTGGTGAGGAGCATGGACTGTTCGTCTTCCGCTTGCGGACGTGCAATGCCGAAGTCCATCAATTTGGCACAATACTCACCGGAATCATCCCGGATGACCATGATGTTACTGGGTTTGATATCCCGATGGACAATGCCTTGCGAATGAATTCGTGCCAGGGCATCCAGACACTGACAGGCAATCGTTATACCGTCCTTCCAGGAAAGGCGTTTGCCCTGACTTGCCGTGCGCTCCAAGAGTTGTTGCAAGGTTTCCCCGTCCACGTATTCCATGACGAGGTTAATGCGATCGCCGTCTTCCAACCGATCAAACAACGTAACAATGTGGGGATGTGCCCCAATCTTGGCATGCAGTAAGCACTCCCGTTCTATCCGTTTGCGAATCTCTTCATCCTTGCACATGTCAGGGCGGATAGACTTGATGGCGACAAGACGGCGTAGTTTGGAATCCTCTGCGAGATGCACGTCGCCCATGCCGCCCGAACCGAGACACCGCAAAATACGGAAGCGGGAAGCGTGCATTGCCAAAAGGTTTTCCGCAATGACAGTCGCGTCAGCATTTGCTTCATTGGGCTGTGTCATAACGGCTGTAACCACTCCTCATACAGGCAATAGGTTCACCGGGCGCGATCGAGACGTTTCAACGCCCATGCGCACATCCCTAACCATGCCAAGGCTTGTGCACCGAGCATAAGCGTATTTGTCCAGTATACCCGCAGTCCAAAATGAAATCCAACGGTTTCCGAAACAAAATCGCCCACCCATTTGAGGGCATCTCGGTCCGGCTGGTAATAGAACGCCGTCATGAGCATTTCCAATCCCCAGCGTGCAGGGAACAACGAGGCAAATCCCTTCATAACGGAGGACATGCCTTTGTAAAAGTCGGGTCCTAAACCACCGGAAAAAACCAACTGCGGCAATACCGCCACAATAGCCAAAATCACCGAAAATTGCCCTGTGGTCGGGTCGATGGCGCTCAAGAAAAGCCCCAAAGCGCAAGAGGTCCATGCCATCGCCACCATCGCCATGTAAGCCGATATGAAATCGAACTGACGTAACCCCGGTTTCATGCGGCATAAGACGAGAAACAGCAGACATTGCAATGCCGTCACAGCCAGGAGGAACGGGAGTTTAGAGCCTAGATAATCCCCGATGCGTTGGTTTGCCATTCGTTCCCGTATAAATATGGGGCGCTCTGGGGATAGATCAAGACACGACATCAAGGTTCCCATAAACACGGACGTCATGACGAACATCAGCAATACACTGATGGGGGTCGGTAAATTGGGCAAACCCTCGTATTTGAGCGCGTAGATGATCTCGTCAGCGGAACGCGGATCATCCAGCCCATCCGGAGAAAGCAATTTTTTGATAGGGTCTCCGAGCGAAATGGGCGGTACCATAGGATTCTGAGGTTTGAAGGTTAGGTTGGAAGCAATCTCTTCTCGTTTTGCCGCCATTTCCGCATCATCGGGAAACTCGGTAGTACGAAGTGTCAAGGTCACCAAGGCAAGAATCAAGGGCACGGCCAAGTAAAACAGCGCCCGCTGAGGTGAGACCAGTTTTATGGCAAAGTTACGCAGCGTCAGCGTTATCAAAGACCGCAACGAGATCAACCCACCCGGGCCTCGTCTTCGCGCCCCGGCGGTGGGGCGTTCTAACAGGCGTTTGTAGGCGCGGGTTGTCGTAGGCGATGCCGGCGCTGTGGCGCTAGAGGAACCGCCGCTTTCAGCGGCTTGTATTTCTGCCGCTACGCCAGAGAACCGTTGTTTCACGTGCCGATCGAATAGGTCTGAGGCAAGGTACTTTGCTTGATAATGTTGGGCGATTTTATCTTTGATATCGCCCTCTCCGGAAAGATTCGGAATGGCATATTCGCCTTCGAGCACCTCAAAGATTTGTGTGGGGCGCTCAATGGGACGTCCCGCGACCGTGAAAAACTGCATGGCTTCATGAGGCGTGCCAAAAAAGACCAGTTTGCCGCGTGCCATGATCACGACGCGGTCTAGTAGACCCAAGTTGTACAAAATATGGGTCGTAATGAGGATGGTCGTCCCGCGTCTTGCGAGTCCTTGGAAATGACGCATCAGGCGTTCTTCCGTGCTGGGATCCATCCCGGATGTAGGTTCGTCCAAAAACAATAGACTCGGCCGCGTGATCAACTCGCAACCAATTGAAACGCGTTTGCGTTGTCCTCCACTTAATTCGTAGATGTGATTAGAACGGACATGCGATAACCCCAGCGTTTCTATCGTGGAATCCACCAGGTCCCGTCTCTGGTCGGGCGATACATCTGGCGGCAAACGCAATCGTGCCACGTAATCCAGACTGCTCGCCACCGTGAGTTCTGGGTGCACGATGTCGTCCTGTGGCACGTAGCCCAATGTGTTGCGGAACATATCGAAGCAAGGATACAGCGGGATTTCATTGAGCAGTACACAGCCGTAACTCGGCGGGGTATACCCATTTAAGGTTTTCAGAAGCGTGGATTTCCCCGCCCCGCTCGGCCCCAGCAACCCCACAAACTCTCCCGGCTGTACACATAGGGAAACAGCATCGAGGATACGTTTTGTCTTTCCGCTGAGGCCACCGCCAACTTCTCGCGTCAGCGCAACGCATTCCAACGAAACCTGACCGCTGAAGTCTCTTCGCGTTACCCGCAAAGCCCCCTCGGGCAACAGTTCAAAGCGCAACACCGTAGAACCGATCATGACCGAGTCCGTCGGCTCCAACACGGACCGTTTCACACGCCGTCCGTTCAGCCAGGTACCGTTCAGGCTTCCATTGTCCACGAGTTCGACACGGCCATTACGAGGGAAGACAAAGGCATGTTGCCACGACACAGTCGACTCAAATGCAAGGGATACATCGCAAAGGGGCGAACGGCCAATCGTCCATTTTTCTTTTCGCGGCAACGTTTCAACCCAAGATTTCCCTTTGGAACTTTCCAACTGAAACCGCAAATGGACGATTTTGTCTGACCCGAGGCCGATCACATCACCATCGGCAAGCGGCGCCCTCCCCCGAATCCGTTGTCGGTTGACAAAAACTCCGTTGGTTGAATTTAAGTCTTCAATGGCATACTCCACGCCGTTGACGGTGGTAATAGCCAAATGTTGGCGGGATATCGTGGGGCCGGAACAAACAATCGTACACGTCTCTGCATCTCTACCCACAATGATCCGGTCTTTTTCTATGGCATATTCGCGGTGCATTAAGGCGGGATTCAACGCGATTAGATAGGCGCCCGCGCTTCGGCGTGCACTCTCCTGCGCACCGGAAGCAGGCAACGTCTCCGCGTGCGCCCGTGCTGCAATGGACCGAAAGGTCTGCGCAACCGACTCGGTGTCGTGGCTCATCCTGAATATCCTTAAGGGCGCCTGCCTTACGAGAACAGGCACCCAACGGGATCACATTACTCCTATTGTGTTTTTTCAGCGCTTACCGCCGGAGCAGCGGGCTGTTCTGACGAGACGTGCGGGTTTTTCATATAAGGATTGCCGTCTGGCAGTTTCTTCAGGTACTTATCAAACACGGCCTGATGTTGCAGAATCACATCTACCGGAGGCGGCTCAATCGCTTCGAATTCTGCACTTTGATACATCATCTTGCCGCTACGGGAGGGATACTCCAGCCCTATCTTAAGGGCATGGGTGCCTCCATCCACCGGGACGTACGAACGAAACACCACGACATAGTCGTTTTGAAGGATATTTTGGATGTCTTCAACGACCCTCTGCATTCGCTCGGTGGTTTCGCCTACTAGGTAGTACACACCGAAAGAGTTTTTCGACAATGCTTCCAGATTCTTAAAATACTCCGGACTCACTTTACTATACGCTATGGAATAGATCGGTATAGGTATTTTCAACGCCGTGATACGGTTGTTCAATTCCTCACGAGAAAGTGCGCTGCCTTCATCTTTGCCATCGGAGAGCACGACGATGGAGTTCGATATGATGTACTCCGCATCTGTGCTCTGGATACCCCCTTGCGATACCATGCCGCACATCTGCATGGCAGCACCAATCGTGTCGTACAAACGGGTTTTGTTACCGTCACACTTTATATCCGCCAATCGCCGCGCCAGTGCTAACTTATCCCGCTCAAAATTGGACACCAGTTCATAGCCCGTGTCTGTATCACGAATTGCCAAGATAGCAACTTGGTCTTGTTTTCTTTTTGAGTCCAGAAATCTGGCGCAAGCTACCAAAGCATCTTCGAAAGGTTTTCCTGCCATGCTTTTGCTACAGTCTATGACAAGGACCGTACGTACGGCTTCATCTCGGTTTCGAATAGACTGCACCAGGTATTGGCGTTTGGCAGGGTCATAGGAACGGCCTTTCACCATTACCCCGATGTTCATCTCGTTTAGATTGACCAAAGGTCTCATGTTTTGATCAAATGTGCGGAAGTACACCTGTACGAAAGGATACAGTCCAGACTCCACACGGAAAATCTTCAGCGCAAAACCTTCTACACTCGTCGAGGCAGGCAGCTGGCCATAAGCGGTCGCCGTCAAACCCAAGACAAGAACTAGAAAAAATCCATTGGTTACTTTACCCGGTGTTTTCATAGTTACTCCCCTTTTTTGATACCTACGCCCTTTTTTCACTTTCAACAATTTGAATAAGAGTATCTTACACCAACACTGAAGATTCTGCAAGTGATTATATACGTTCATAAACCTTTGGCGCGTTGCTTTCATCTTTTTTCCTCGTCTATTCGGGAATACCTCCGTCTCCGCATCACCTCTTTGCCTTGTCATTGCGAGGAGTGCCGTCAGGCACGACGTGGCGATCCGCTCGGGGTGTCAGGGGGACCCCCGCGGGGTCGGGATAGGGCGCAACGTGTTGCGCCCCTACAAAAGAACGAGGGGATTGCTTCGTCGCTTTCGGGGGATGCCGCTCCTCGCAATGACAACGGCTGGGCATTGTAAGAGATCTGTCTGATTTTCTCTTTGAAATAGTCTTGAAAACTGAAAAGATTTTCAGTATAATATCTAAAATATCCCTACAACATAGGAGGGCATGTTTCATGAACATGTATGAACTCGTCCCATTTGGGATACCCCAAGAAATCATCGAGATATGGACTAGAACCGAGAGTAACCATCTTTTGCCGTTGCAAGAGGCAGCTGTGCGGAAAGGAGGTCTATTCTCCGCCAAGAATATTTTAATACAGGCGCCGACGACATCGGGCAAAACGTTTATTGGAGAAATGGCGGCGATTCAAACCGCTATGCGTCGGAAGAAAGCGGTGTATTTGGTGCCCTTAAAAGCGCTTGCTGAGGAAAAATGGGATGATTTTCGGACGAAGTATGCTTCGTACGGGATTCGGGTGATTGTGTCGACGCGGGATCATCGCGAGTGGGATGTTGATTTTGAGGCTGGGAAATTCGATATAGCCGTTGCGGTATATGAGAAGTTCGCTCATTTGTTGGCGCGGCGTCCGGAACATCAGGAGGAAATAGAACTGGTGGTCGCGGACGAGTTGGAGATTTTATCTGATGTAGAGCGGGGCGCAGGGGTGGAGATATTGCTCACCCAGTTAATAAAGTCTGGCACGCGGGTGATTGGGTTGTCGGCGGTGATTGGTAATGCGACGGAACTTGCTCGTTGGATGGATGCCGAGCTGGTTTGTTTGGAACAGCGGCCTGTGGAACTTCGTTATGGGGTATTACACGCGGGGCGTTTTCGATACCGGACGTATGGGAGCTCGGTGGAGGGCTGGGAAGAGTTTATCGATTGTCCGGGGGCTTCTCGTTGGGAAGTGGTGATGGAAAATCTGAAGGTGTTGGTGGAGCGTGGCGAACCATGTGTCGTATTTGTGCGCGATCGTGCCGAATCCCGGCGCGGTGCGGAGCTGTTGGCGCAACGCGTTCAGTTGCCGGCGGCGTCTCGGGCGGTGGAAACGCTGCGGCAATTAGAAACCACCCACTCGCGGGATGCGCTGGTGGACTTGCTAACCCGCGGCGTAGCGTTTCACAACGCGGATCTTTCAAGGGAGGAACGGCGCACTGTGGAAGAGTCTTTTCGGAACGGCGAACTTTTCGTGATTGTCTCTACCAGCACGCTTGCGGCAGGTATGAATCTTCCGGCGCAGAATGTGTTTATTGCTTCGGAGAAGTGGCGATACGATTCACGGTTTGGGATGCCCTGGCGGACGCCTATTTTACGCGCCGAGTTTGAAAATATGGGTGGACGTGCAGGGCGGTATGGAACTAGTAACGCATTCGGACGTGCTATTTTGGTTGCGGAATCTCCTTTTGATGCCGAAACGCTGTGGCGACGCTACGTGGAAGGGACTCGAGAAGAAGTACAACCGCGTGTGGGACAGACTCCTATTGACGATCACATCATCCGCTTGGTTGCTGCGGGAGTGTCCCGGTCGGAAGAGGAATTGGCGGCTTTTCTCGGCGGCACGCTAACCGGGGAATGGATCTGGTTGCGGACGTTGAGTGCGGAGGAAGTGCGGATTCGTGCCCGCAACGCTTTGGGACGCGCCGCGGACAATGGCATGTTGGAGCGGTGTTCGGCGGAGGGGACCTGGGAAGCAACTCCTCTGGGGATGGCGGCGGCATCCAAGGGCATTCGCGTGCAAACAGCTCGGGAATTGGCGGATTGGGTGAGAAATTCTGTTGCGCGGGAGTGGAGTGCCATCGATTTGATGCTGGCGACGGCACAGACTCCCGATGGGCGAATGCTCCAAACCCCGTTAAGTGCTCAAGAGTATTACCACGGGGATTATCTGGGGCGATTGAAACAAGCCACGCAACAAGAACCCCTCGTAGGCGACGTGCCGCTGAATCAGTTTCGCAATAGCAATGCCCAACCTCTGTATGACGAGGTGCGGTCAATCAAGACCGTCTTGTTTTTACAAGATTGGATCGAAGAAACACCGGTGTTTGACATCGAAACCCGCCACCATGTCTTGTTGGGACAACTTATTGCAGCCGCCGAACAGGTCAGTTGGCTGATCGATGCCACCGCGGCTATTGCCCTGGCGCTTGCAGCGCCTGCCCGATTTATCCACCGATTGAATAGGCTTTCGGAACGGGTGCGCCTTGGGGTAAGGGAAGAATCGTTGGAACTGGCACAGCTTAATTCGCCGCGATTGTCACGTTCGGCAGTAATCGCGTTGTCCTCTCGCGGACTTCATCATGCGGAGGCTTTAGCGTCTCTTTCCACCGAGTATCTTTCGGAATGGATGAATGAAGACGATGCTCGGGCATTGTTGGCATGGGCACGGACAAAGAGCCCCGTCTCAAACGAATGCACAAATTCCGCCTCGCCCACGCCCAGCAAACCGGATGCGACTCACCCTCTTCTTTTGGTGGATGATCATCGCCCCGACCGAATCCTTCTCTATGGCAAGGCGGTCTCCTTACAAGAAAAACAGTTTCGTCTCATCCGCGTCCTAGCCGCATCCCCCGGCAAATGCGTGCCGTACGACATCATTTATCGCGAGGTCTGGGGTGATGCCGTTGTGGAACCGAATCAGATGCATTTCCAAAAACGGAGACTCATCGAGCGGATTCAACAGGTTGCGCCCGAACAAGCCCTGTGTATCAAAACGGTCCCAAAACGCGGTTTTATGCTCGATTTGCCGCCGGACTCCGTCCAAGTCGTCACCCGTGATGTCTCACACAACGCTGCGTGACATCAGGAAAAACGCGCCTCACCCTCGGGCAACCCGTCGAGACGACAACCCATCGGGCGTCGCCTTCGGACACGAGAGTTCTTAAGCACCTTGTCCGCGGGGGAAGGTCAATTGTGTAAACATAGAAAGAAACTCGACCCCTCCCAGTCAGTGAGCCAGGAGAGGGAGGAATCACCTGCACTTTATCGAGTGACTGGAAAAAAGCGACGCCAATTATCTGGCAGCTGCCTTCTTCTTAGGGTTAGAAACCTTGACTTCAGCAGGCATTTGAAAATAAAAGAACTTTAAGGCTTCCAGAATGTTGCCCAAGTTCCTCTTACCTTCATCGTCAAAGCTGTAACCGGTTTTTTCGGCAGCAGCGACAAAACTCTCCCAGTCCTCGTGAGCCCACGTTCCCTGTTGTTTCATCACAAACTCGGCAGCCAACGCAAGAAGCTTTTCCATCGGATTTTTCCCAACGGCCATTTCATTGCCTCCTATCTTATGTGGAAGTTTCGTACCCCATCCATACTTCCTCTTTGGGGCTGCCCTAGTATATCACACTTTCCCATAAATCAAAAAAAGTTGTGCAGCTTCCGTATCTTTGGCACTTTTTATGGAATCGCCGAACGGTGCTGTCCCTGAGCAATCGCCGGACTGTTTAGACTGGGACTTTTTGTTTTTGGAAAACGGCGTTGGACAATAGCAAGCCCAGTGTGAGAAGGACGGTGGCCAGGGATAGGCCCGCACCGATGACGAAGGAAGCAGGACGATATATAAACTCGACGACATGTGCTCCTGCAGGGACGGCAACCCCGCGAAAAAGCACGTTGGCGCGTAAAATCGGCGCGGGTATGCCGTCCAGGTAAGCCAGCCATCCCGGAACATAACGATCCGCCAAGACTACGATGCCATCCTTTGGGGCCGAAACTTGAACTGTAACACGTTCGGGCTGAATAACTTGGATACTGCAACGCCCAGCGGGTACGGTACCGGATTCTTGAGTGGAGGACTTTTCTAATTCCGCGGATTTCGCTGCCGGGCCACCCCCTTTTTCTGGAAAAATGGGGTTTTGTTCCAGAATACAGGTTTGATGTGGATTGAAATCCGCTGAGGCAAGCGTATCGATCGCAGTACCCGTACCTTTCTCAACCCGCCACGATGGCACCCAAAACACACGAGGCAATGCGTCTGAATTGACCCAAATACGGGTATTTCCCATGACTTTATCGAGTACGAAATGGGACATTTCGGAATCCTGAGGTTTGTTTTCGTAGAAATTACCTTCCGGGGTAGCCACAATGGCTTTCGCTGCCATGTAATGGAGCAAGCGGATATGCGAAGAATCGGGTCCGATTCCCTTGCCGGACGTTTGAAGCAAGGGAAGGTCGCTTTGTGAGAGCTTTTGCCACCACATGGCTTCTTCTTTTCGTAACGGCAAATAGACTCCCCCGACAGAAGCGACAGGCAACAGCATGCCGATATTTTCGGGAAAAACCGAGTCGAGATCGCGGGCAGACAAAACAATGCGCCCCTCGCCAGCCAAGGTTTGTGCTGTTTGAATGACTTCGGAGGCATGAGGGGAGAGTTCCCTGCCGCTTACAAAGGGGTGACGGTACGCATTCACACTTGCCACGGTAAGGTCAATGAAGATCAAACAAGCCAGTAGCCATCCGCTGATGATGCGAACCGGAAGAACACGAAAAAGCAGTGCGGGGAACAAGATGCAAACGAATGCCAGCACATAGCCACGGATTTGTCCTGCTGCCGCGTAGAACAGAACCCCCGCACAAACCGTAATCAGCAAACCAGGGGGCCAAACCGCAGGGATCCGGTACGGCCGCGGTCTGATTAAGACTCGGTCTGTCGCGATGGCCGCAAGGACCGCTAGGCAAACGACGACCATGTACAAACAAGTATGACTTGGGAAACCCCAAGGCATCCGGTTCCACCGGAAGAGATACAGGACAACCAACAAGAGGAGCGCGCCCGCGAAAAACGAAGTTTCTTTTCGTCTTTGCCAGTGAAAAAATGCCCCCGGTATCAGCAACAGCGTGCCGATGCCGACATATCCCAGACGGGGTAAAGCCCCCGGACGCGACATGAAAAGTTGGGCGAGTAACGTGCGGGGACTAACCGGAACTTGTGCGTCTACCGCCATGCCCCAGAAATACTGGTCAGGATACGCCCAGTCTTTCATTGATGAAATGACCGGTATCCATAAGACAGCCGAAAACCCCGCTGCAATGCCGGCAGCCAAAAGAAATCCCCCTGCGTAGGATCGAGGTGCCGTTTTGCTGACATAGGCAAGGCTCCGTTCCACCAGCAAGAACGCCAGAACCAAGAGAAGCACCAGTATGTTGAGGGCGAATGTGCCCGCCAACATACAAAGCCCTAAGGCGATCCCCAGCAACACAGCCCAGGTACGATTCGGTGCGGAAAGAAATTCTCGAGCAGTCCATAGACAGAAGGGTATCCAAGCAAGCGCGGCAGCCGGTCCGGGGCGAGACATCGCCGCGGCGGAAGCGCCGGAAAACGCATAGACAACCGATCCCAGAAAAGCTGCTATGTAACTCAACCCCAGACTACGTAGAAACAGCGTGAAACCTAAGCCCGCTACGGCAAGGCACACAAAGGAATGAACCGCCATGGCTTTCGGCGTGGGTAAGAAAAGGAAAACGACATTCAAAGGTTGGAAAATGCTTATTCTGGGGTCGTCGAACGTGGGAGTTCCACAGAGTTGGTTGGGATTCCACAGAGGGAGATCGGCAGCGCGTAATCTGCCATAGACATATTCCAACGCGGGATAGACGAATTGACAAAGCTCGCTGTTCTCAAAAGATTCGGAAACTCCGCTGCGGCTGATTTCCACTTCTTTCCAGAAGAGAGGCGCCAACCAAACAAAGACCACAGCAATCAGGGTGAGTGACCACGCTGAATACTTCTTACCGGACGTTTCGTCTAGGTTCACTTTATGAGCTCAGTGACTTGGACTCGTCTGCGTTCCCGTGCGGCTTTTACGACAGCATATGTGGTGGCGAGGCTATTCAGGTTTCGTTTGCCGCTCGTTTCGGGTTCTTTGCCGCTGTCGAGGGCATCTGCAAACGCCTCCAATAAGTACGCTTGGTGTTCGACCGGGAAATCCACCAATGGCACAGGAGTCATTTCCGTACCTTTGTCTGAAAAGAACACTCCGTCTTGACGCCAGAGCAACACCCCGTTGCTACCTTCAAAGCGCCAGTCGCCATTCCAAGACGTCTCGGCACCTTGGGACACCCAACTGCCGAAATAATTCACCACCACGCCGCCGATAAACTCCAGCTGCGTCATGACCGTAGCGTCGCCCTTGTTCCAATTCCAGGGCGCGTTGATACTAGCGGCTTGCACGGCTCGCACGTCTTTGCCAACAAACAGCCTCATGAGATCAAAATGGTGTATTGACATATCTAATACCAACGGATATGCCATCTGTTCCCGAAATCCTCCAAAGTGAGGACCTTTATGAAACGACACGCCTATGTAACCTAGCGTGCCGAGTTTTCCGGAATGGAGAAACTGTTTGACAGTTTGCGCCCCTACTTGATAGCGATAGTTTTGGGCAACCATCAGGACGCGCTTTTCTTTTGCTGCTGTTTCTACAAGCGCCACCGCATTCCGCAAGGAATCCGCTAACGGTTTTTCGCACAGCACATGTAACCCCCGCCGTAACGCCGCCGTGCAGACTTTTCGCCGGAATTGCTGCGGGGTCACGTCCAAAAGCGCATCGGCTTCGGTATGCCGCAAGGCTTCCTCTAAATCGGTGAAACATCGGCTCTTGGGCATCCCGTGCCGCGCGGCTGCCGCTATCAAATTCTTGCGATTGACATCTACATAAGCCGCAGCTTCCCACCGTTTGGATGCCGCAACCCGTTCTGTCCAAGTGCCACCCATGCCACCCACGCCTACCTGGATAATGCGACGCATACGATACCTCCACTACGTAGTAGCTACTTCCACATGCGACTTCATCCTAACACAACTCACGGGCACAACGTCCATTTCATCTTAACGCCAATACCACTTCATCTCTTAAGAACTAAAAAATGATCCATCGCTGTGAAAAGACTATACTGGGAGACACGGTCACTTAACTGGGAGAATAAACATGGCACGATACCAATTTCACCTACGGTTCCTCTTCGTGGTGCTGTTTGTCCTGTCTGTTGCTGCGGTAGGCCAGCCAAAACATGTGTATCTCACCTATTCCGACGACCCCGCCACTTCCATCGACATCAACCTTCTAATTGTTAGGAAAAGCCCAGGAGTCAGCGTGTACTGGGACTCGCAACCCCACAACGGCGAGAAGGAGAAATACGCACATTGCACAGAAGCAACCTACTACAAGACCGTGCTGGAAATTCTGGACCGGCGCGCCTTGTACGTCGCCGCGCTGAAAAATCTCGCGCCGGGACAGACCTATTATTTTATCGCGGGCGACGAAAAGAACGGGTTTTCTGAGGAAAAAAGTTTTCGCACCATGCGCGGGGGAATGGCACCGTTTCGATTTGTCACCGGCGGTGATATGAACATTTATCCTCGTACTGAAAAACTAGCCAAACTCGCCGGTGAACAAGACCCCGATTTTGTTGCGGTCGGCGGCGATCTTCCGTATGCCAATGGCTTGTTTGCCGAATACAACGACTGGGACGAGTGGTTTCGCATTTGGAATACCTACATCGTTGGCCGTGATGGGCGCATGATACCGATCGTTGCAGCCATCGGAAATCATGAGGTGAACAGTTACGAGTCAGATAACATCGAACTTCGATCGCCATTTTTTGTGTCCCTATTTGGTAGACAGGGCGAATCCATCTATTTCAGCCGCAAGTTGAGCGATTATGCCGTACTCTTTGTTCTGGACACGGGTCATTTGTTCCCTCATGACGGCGCCCAGTTGGACTGGTTGAAGACGGAGTTCGAAAAGTTCAAAGACGTGAAATACAAGTTCGCCCTCTACCATGTTCCGCTGTACCCGACACATCGTCCTTACGAGGGTCCCGCTTCTGTCGCGGGACGCACCTACTGGGGCCCCTTGTTTGACCAGTACGGATTGACGGTGGGGTTTGAAAACCATGATCACGTTTTTAAGCGCTCGAAGCCCCTTCGTGGCAATCAGGTCGTTAGAAAAGGAACGGTGTACGTTGGCGATGGAACGTTCGGCGTGGAGCCTCGTACGGTAGATCCTCAACCCCGCTGGTATAACGAAAAGGAGGGGTCGATTGCCCATTTTTGGGTGGTAGATGTCACACCGAAAAAGGTGTCTTTGAAGGCTATAGATGAAGATGGCAAAACCATCGATGCCTTCTCGGTAAGGTGATGAACTATCGAGCGTCGCCTGTAAGTCAGATGCTTTTCGGATCATGGGTCTGTTCGGGGCTAACCTGACAACGCATAGGAGGAGCAGAAATGATGGAACTAGTTATCGTTTGTTACGCAACGTTGATCGGATCGGCAATGGACGTCGAGTCGCTTCGGGATGAACCTTTCGCCCAAGAGATTCAGACGACATTTGATGTGTCGCACGGTCTGGATTCGGAAGAGGTGATGGCTGTGGCGGTATCGGCCGACGGCAACGTCTATGCTGCTACCGCCAACGCATTGTTCGTTCTAGATAGGAAACATTGGAAACCCGTCAAGGCGCCTGGTTTCCCGATACGATTTCTTCTGGCTGAGCCGGATATCTTGTGGGCGGTGGGCTCCAACAAAGCGGCTCGGCTTGAGAAGGGTAAATGGCAGACATACGCGATACCCGATGACCTCGTCGTAAATGCCGTGTCGTCCGCTAACGGGAACGTCTATCTGGGCACTGACAAAGGAATTTACGCTATTGCAGAACAAGGTGCCGTACAAATTATCGAATGGAAAAGACCCATCCGTGCCCTCGCCCTGTTCGGCGACAGCTTGTTCTTCGGAACAGATTCGGGTTTGTTCCGTTCGGAAGGAACGCCCAGCAAGAACACCTTTCAATCTCCGTCCGAAGTATTTCCCGAAGACGCCACCTATGGGTGGTCTGTGCGGAAAGTGGGGGCGTTGACGGTGGTAAACGGTCGTCTCTGGTTCGGGGCTGAGAATGGCGCTGGCATGTGGGACGGACACACCTGGCGCTTATTTACAGGCAAAGAGGGTCTGCCCTATAACCACTTCACATGCGCCGCCCCGGGTGAAGACGGTGCCGTATGGTTTGGGACGGAAAACGGCGCGATGCGTTATGACGGGACGCGTTGGGCATATCGGGCGTTTCGACGGTGGCTTCCGGATAACCGAGTCAATGCGATCGCCGTCGACTCGCAAGGAACCGCGTGGATTGCTACGCCGAAAGGGATCAGTCGTATCGAAAGACGTCCAATGACTCTCGCTGAAAAAGCGGCGCATTTTGAGCAAATCATCGACGAACGCCACACACGTCTGGGGTTTGTGGTGCGGTGCGAATTCGAAAAGGAGGGGGACGTATCCAAGTCCCGTATTCATCCTACCGATAACGATGGTTTATACACCGCCATGTATGGCGCCTCGCAAGCATTTCGATATGCCGCAACAAAAGACCCCGTTGCGAAAGAACGCGCCAAACGCTGCTTTCAGGCGGTCAAATGGCTAGTGGATATTACAGGGATTCCGGGATTTCCCGCTCGCGCCATTTTGCCCGTAAAAGGCAATCAAGACCCAAATATCGGGTTTGGTGAAAAAGAAAACCTCGCCATGCAAAAAACCGACCCCCTTTGGAAAAATATCGTTCCCCGATGGCCCAAAAGCGCCGATGGCAAATATTGGTGGAAATGTGACACGAGTTCCGACGAAATGTGCGGCCATTATTTCTTTTACGGCGTGTATTATGACTTGGTCGCCGAAACACCCGCAGAAAAACAGGAAGTGATCGACTTGGTTCGTGCGGTTACCAACCACATCGTCGATCACAATTTTAACCTGGTTGACCATGACGGCAAACCAACACGCTGGGGAAGGTGGTCACCCGAATACCTTCATTCGCTTGACGGCTGGGCGGATCGCGGTTTGCAAGCCGTTGAGATCTTGTCTTTTTTGAACGTCGCCTACCACATCACGGGCGATAACAAGTTCGCCGACGCTGCAAAATATCTTCGCGACACCCACGCGTACCATGCGGACGCCATACTAGGGCGCTGCGTGTTCCCACCTGACTTCGTCGTACCTTGGGACAATAATTTGGCATTTCTCAGTTGGTATGGCCTCCTCAAATATGAAAAAGACGCTGCCCTGTTGGACTACTACCGCACAGGACTCTACCGAAACTGGCTCTTTGTCAGCGGGCAGCGAGACCCATTCTTCAATTTCGTGTTTGCCGGCGTGTATCCGGACCGGGAACGCCCTGTTTGGGAAGACGTAAAACCCGATTTCCCGCCGATTATTGCCGATGCTGTCTCCACGCTGCGCGGAACACCGTGGATGTTACTCGGATGGGAGATGAAAAACAGCCATCGGCTGGACGTGGTACTTGACCGTACCCCAGGACAACGCAACGTCTACGGTGGTTCCGTACTTGGCGGGGCATTGCCGATCGAAGAACGGTGCCACATCCGCATCAACAGCGACCATTTCGACCTAGACCACAGTCAAGGCGGCGGCAGTTGCGAATACGAAGGCACCTTCTTCCTATTGCCCTATTACTTAGGTCGTTATCACGGCTTCATTCGCTGAGTACATGCCTACACAAAAAGACGTACCCCGAAATCTAGACGAAACTGCAGGGGCACGGCATGCCGTGCCCCTGTTGCATTACAGATTATCTTGCGGGACTTCGCCGACGGCAGCTAAACGTTTTTTGGCTTCTTCGTAGACGTCTTTGGGCAACGGTCCTTTTTGGGCTGCCGCGACGTTTTCCGCGAGGTGAGAAGGCTGTAACGTGCCGACAATGGTCGTGTGGCAATGCGGATGACTCAACGTGAAACGAAGCAAGAACGCTGTGCGGGATTCACCAGGTTCGCGCAACTCGTCTAATTTAGCTTGCTCAAACTTCTTCCACGTCTCTTCGTTGGTTCGCCCTGTGGTGCTGCCGGGCTCGCCGCGGGCTACGCCGCCGCGAATAATGATGCCCGCCCCGGCTTCAGCAGCCCGTGTGATCCAGTTTTCATGGCGACGCTCTAACGCAGAGTATGGAATCTGGAAGGTATCGAAAACGCCCCATGAAATGTACTCCGGCAAATGCGGCAGCGTACTGGAACACCCGATAAATCGAATGACGCCTTGTGATTTAAGTTCCTGAAGGATATCCACCAAATGGGCTTCCCGGCATTGTTCCACTGTGGGATTGTGCAACTGCAAGATATCGATCGTGTCGGTTTGCATTTTCATGAGCGAGTCACTTACGTTTCTCAAGATATTTTCACGGGTCCAAAAATGGGGCGTTTCGTCGTGGTCGCCGGCATACATCATGTGGCAACCACATTTGGTAGCAATGTAAAACTGACTGCGACGATGTGCAAGATGTCTGCCAATGTACAGCTCGCTTTTGCCGTAGTCGTTTGCGGTATCAATGAAATTGATCCCGGCATCCAAAACAGCATTTAGAATCGTTTTCGCCTGTTCGTCGTTGCAAGGTCTGCCTCCCCAGATACGTTCTCCTCGTACTTCCATGGCACCGAAGCCAAGTTGGGTAACTTCCAAGCCGGTTCTGCCTAACACGCGTTTCGGTAAACTCATCGTTCTCTTCTCCTTTTCCTTGTAATTAAGGTTCCCAAAACTCGCTCGTAAATTGATTATGGGATATGCTAAGCCATATTTACAAAACAGAAAAGAGGACAACGTATATTTCAGTCATGTTGCGTATAGGTGTTTATTTTCCAGGTGTTGGCGTGCGTTGCGCTTTTTCAGCTGCTTTTGCAGCGCTATGGATTCTATGTCCAGTTACTACAATAGAAGCGAAGGACAACCTTGAATTACATAACAAGTATGTACACCTGGTTTTTGATGGGGGTACCGGCAATCTTTCCAAATTTGAAGATCTGTCTTTCGCGCGGGATATTGTGGAACAAGGGAAAACCGCAGAGCTTTGGCGTCTTGACTGCATCTCGGGAAACCGGGATCTATCCTTATGCCCTAAAGACGCGCGTCTGTTTTCCTTTTCGAAAGACCTTCAGCACCGATCCATCGATCTGACGTGGCAAGGGTTTGAACTGCCGGAAGCCCGCCACCTCGGGGTGAAGGTATCGGCAACATTAGAGCCTTCAACACCGTCCGTCATGTGGAAGATTGCCATTCAAAACGATACGGGATTATCTATCAAAGGCTTGAGTTTTCCTCGTCTTGTGCCCATTGCGCCTGCCGAAAAAGAGATGCTTGCAGTGCCCGTGTGGATGGGGGAACTGTTATCTTCTCCCCGCACCGCGTTAGGCGCAGACAGTTCTTCGTACCGAAAAGAATGGGAGAATCCGGGGTTGCTCTCGGTGCAGTGTTTGGCGCTCTACAGTCAAGGGGGACCAGGTTTTCTGGTAAGCACCGACGATACAAAGGGGTACCTGAAACGTTTTGCTGTGTTTGGGGATAGCGGAGAATTTGGAATTGAAATCGTTCATTTGCCGGAAAGGATGCGTGCCTCCGGCGTAGACTTCACGCTTCCCTATCAGATTCACACGCTGCTTTTCAAAGGGGATTGGTTCACTGCCGCGACGCATTACCGGCAATGGGCAGAAAAGCAACCCTGGGCACAAAATAGCCGCTTGTCTTGTGGGATGGTTGCCCCGTGGGCGCAAAACACTGACCTTTGGTTATGGAACCGGGGACGATCCGAAAACGTATTGTCTCCCGCTATCACATTGAGCGCTGAAGCTGGCCTTTCTGTGAGCGTTCTTTGGCATTGGTGGCATGGCTGCGCCTACGACGTCGGTTTCCCCGAGTATTTTCCACCCCGCGAAGGTGATGAGTCATTTCGAGCGGCGCTCGACCGAGCTCACGCGGCGGGCGTCCATACCATCGTATACATGAATCAACGGCTCTGGGGGATGACGACGAAAAGTTGGCAAGATGAAGGCGCGGCAACGTACGCCGTTAAAGGGCCTGAGGGAACAGTTCGCCCAGAAATCTATAATGTTTTTACCCAAGCCCCCTGTGCGTCGATGTGTATGGGGACAACCTTCTGGCGAAACAAGTATGCCTCGCTCGCCGAAAAAGCGATCTTGCAATTTGGGGTGGATGGTATTTACATGGATCAGGCATGTTCCAATCTTGCATGCTACGATCCGAATCACGGTCATCCAATAGGCGGAGGCACTTACTGGATTCAGGGGTTTCGCATGTTAGAACAGGATATCCGCAACCGCTGTAGGCGTGCGGCGCCGATCACACTGGCAGGCGAGGGCTGCGGGGAGTCGTGGCTTCCCCACCTCGATTTGATGTTGAGTTTACAAGTCAGCCGCGAACGATATGCCGCACCGAGTGCCTGGGAGCCCATCCCCTTTTTTCATGCCGTGTATCACCAATATGTCCTGCTGTTTGGCAATTATTCGTCGTTGGTGATGCCGCCCTATGATGAGCTTTGGCCTTCAGAATTCGCACCGACCGAACCGCAACAGCTGCTTGACAAAACCTATTCCCAGCAATTTCGTCTGGAGCAAGCGCGCGCCTTTGTTTGGGGACAACAACCGACTCTTGCGAATTTTCGTCCCGAGTTGTTGCGCACACGTCCGGAGGAGCTGGATTTTCTTTTTCGCATCGTGCGGCTTCGGCGGTACGGGTTGAAATACTTCCGAGACGGCAGCATGCTTCGTCCACCGGAACTGGATACCCCTACCCAAGAAATCGACATCTCTCGCTTGTCCATTTATGCAGGCCGTCGTGAGGCACTGACGCACTACCGAAAGACTTGCCCTTCGGTTTTGAGCGGTGCCTGGTTGGCGCCGGATGGGGATGCATGCGTTGTCTTTGTGAATATCAGTCCCCAAGAACAGCGGTTCGGCGTGCGTTTGCCAAGAAAAGAGTATTTTCTAAACCATAAGCATGTTATGCGAGTTGTCGAAGCGGAAGGGCGTTGGGAAGAACACCAAATAAAAACCTCTCCATCGGATATTGTCTTGACAGTGTCCTTGTTTCCCTACGGTGTGCGACTTTATGAGTTCTGCAGCGAAAAACGCGCTGATATGCGTTACGATGTAGGGTTTTCATCCTCATTCGCACAAGACTAGCTTAAAGGCGTAACATGAGATTGCTGTAAGGTGTAGAACTTCTGTAATATGGAAAACGCAAGGGAACTTTAGGCGGCGTTAAATCGCGGACGAAGGGCACAAATTATGACTATCGAATTATCAGACCTGTTCGAACTCGTAGCGAAACAGAAGGCTTCCGATTTACTCATCAGCGCGGGAGCGCCCCCCATTCTGCGCGTCAACGGCAAGTTATTCCGCACGCGTAACGAACCGTTGACACCGGAACAGACGAAGCAGATGATTTATAAGGTGCTGACGCCGGAACAACGGGCGCAATTTGAAACCCAGAAAGAGCTGGATTTTTCCCTAGCTTCCGGCAGAAAACACCGATTTAGGGTGAACGTTTACTATCAGAAAGGAGCTGTGACCGCCGCCCTTCGGCCTATACCGGACAAGATACCTAGTCTTGCGGAGCTGGGAGCCCCGAAGATCGCCGAAGAATTGGCTCTCGCTCGGCAGGGAATGATTTTGGTCACGGGACCTACGGGACACGGGAAGACAACCACCCAAGCCGCCATGATAGACCTCATCAATAACACGCGAGAGTGTCACATCATCACGATCGAAGACCCAATTGAGTTCGTCCATCAGCACCGCAAAAGCATTGTCGACCAACGCGAAGTGGGAACGGATACAGACAATTTTTACATTGCGTTGGTGAAAGCGCTGCGTCAAGACCCCGACGTGATTCTGGTCGGCGAGATGCGCGATCTAGAAACTATCCAGACCGCGCTGCGAGCAGCCGAGACGGGGCATTTGGTTCTCGCCACCTTACATACGAACGACGCCATCCAATCGGTGGACCGCATTATTGATGTGTTCCCGGCAGAACAACAACATCAAGTACGTTTCATGCTTTCGATGACGCTACTCGCTGTGCTTTCTCAGCGGTTGTTGCCTCGAGCGGACGGCGAGGGTCGGGTTCTGGCTTGCGAAGTGCTCCGCAACAATACGGCAGTCGCCAACCTCATCCGAGAAGGAAAGACCCATCAGGTGTACAGCATCATGGAGACCAACACCAAGGAAGGCATGATCACCATGGACCGCTGTATCAAAGAGCTGTATATGGATGGTGTCATCAGTTACGAAGAAGCCATCGGACACGTCCGCAATCCGAAAACAATCATGGATGTGACGTAAGAAAGATAGGCGTCCGCTGCTCTTTATTGCATAAGGTCACGGATGCGTTCTGCCTTTGCCGCCAGTCGTTCCCGGAAAAGTTCGGGGTTGCCTTTCACCGCGACATAGTCGATTCGTGTCGTCTTACGGCGTATCGGTTGCCATGTCTCAGCGTCCACAGCCTGAACCACATGTAAGCCGGCGGCCTCTACGGCTTCTGCGATGACCGAAAGGGGATACACCCTTTCTCGCACAACGCTCTCAGGTCCATTTTTGACCGAGATTCGGGTTTCAATAATACCGGACTCGCGGCAAAACTTGCTTTCCCAGGTGGTGGTCAGTTTCCCACTACGCTCCGTCCAGCGGCGCCCTGCGAAATGGTCAAGAATCATGCGCTCTGTGACGACGTCAAAATACAAGATGCCATCGGGCCGCAGCGCCCGAGCTAACTCGCGGAATGCCAATCGAAGGTCGGCTGTCTCCGTGAGAAAATTGATGCTGTCAAATAAGCACGTGATGTAATGGAACTGACTGACAACGGGAACGGCGCGTAGATCCGCGACAAACACCGTCGGAGCGGGCGCGTGCCGAAAACCCTCTCGTAACATGGCTAATGAAAGATCAAGCCCCATCGAGCGCCACCCCAATCCTCTCAGTTTTCGTAACAACGCGCACGTACCGCAAGCAGCATCCAGATGACAAAAACCCCGCGGTAACAGAGCAGCAATCTCGACCGCTACCGTGAACCACCGGTCATAATTTACATGGGACATGAGGTCGTCATAATAGCGGGCGATTTCGGCGAGGGAATCTATCGAAACCTTCATGACAAATGCTGTTCCAGCCAGGTGCAGAAGGCTTGGGTGTGCGGATCGACCGGCGGTTTTTGTTGCGCATGTTCCAGTTTTCTCTGTGCGACGTAACGCAAAGCAGGGAAAAACCCTTTCCTTTCATACAATTCGCGCGCCCGTTTTGATTCCGGGTGTTCACGCAGAGGTTCCGAAAAATCGGCGAATACGAGGGCAAGCCCCATCTTGTTCAAATTGGGCTTCCCAGTGGTATGCCAAAAAATCGCTTCGTAGATGTCGTCGTCGATGCCGAGCTCCCGGCGGCATACCTCGGCGGCAACGGGACCATGCAACAATGCGGGCTTTATCCGGGCGGTTTCGGAGAAGGGGATCTCATATTCTTCGGCAAGTTGCAGCAGCACATTCGGGTCAGTTCCCTTGTGCAAGTCATGAAGCAACCCTGCGACACGAGCCTTGTCCGGTCGAAGCCGCAGTGGGATCGCAACTTCCTCCATGACTCGCCCGACCGAAAGAATATGACGGTAGGTTTTCAAGTGAATTCGTTGCTTGACAAACGCAATGATTTTATCTTCACAAAGCGGTTCAGTCATGATTCTTATAGATAGCATTCTGTTTAATATAGTTCACCACGCCCGGAGGTATAACGGCGGACACGTCTTCCCCGCAGGCAATCCTCCGGCGCACCTCGGTACTTGATAACGAGGTTTCCGGAAAGGGGACGATGTCATAGGAATGATCCAGCACTTTTTCCGGCGGCACATAGCCCAACCGCGGAATGGCAAGGATGCGCGCAAAACGCAAAATTTCTTCCGGTTTACGCCATTTCTCTAAATCGACGAGGGAATCCATACCCAGAATGAGGAAAAGTTCCGCGGCAGGATACTGTTCGCGAATCTTCGCCAAGGTATCTACTGTGTAGGACGGTCCAGGACGATCGAGCTCCAGACGGCAAGGCTCCATGTGCGGCTCTTGGGCAAGAGCGATGCGTACCATTTCGTACCGCTGCTCCGGCGTTGCCGAAGTCCCATCTTTCTTGTGCGGAGGATGCGCCGATACAACAAACAAGACCTGATCCAAGCGCGCAAACTCCTTAGCCGCGCGTGCCATAGCCAAATGGGCGCAGTGAATCGGATCAAAGGTGCCTCCAAAGACCCCCAATCTGCGAATAGGTTCCGAAGATGACTGCGTGACCATGCGCTCTCTTACTCGCGGATTTGCCCAGACCCGCGAATGACATATTTCAAGCAGGTCAGTTCTTTGAGTGCCATGGGACCTCGACAATGGAGCTTACTGGTGCTAATGCCTATTTCCGCACCCAAACCAAATTCGAAACCGTCGGTAAAACGCGTCGAGGCGTTCACATATACCGCGGCGCTGTCTACCGCATCCAAGAAACGTTCAGCTGCGGCATACCCTTCGGTGACAATGGCGTCGGAATGATGCGAACCGTAATGGTTGATGTGCTCAATTGCCTGTTCCAAAGAGTCTACGATCCGTATGGAAAGAATTTTGTCCAAGTATTCCGTGTACCAATCCTCTTCGGTTGCCGGTTTGCAGGTAATGAAGGTTTGCGTGCGTTCACAACCGCGTAATTCACACCCACCCTCTTGTAACGCGCGGGCTACAGCAGGCAGGAAGGTCGGTGCAACGGCGGCGTGGACAAGTAAGGTTTCCATAGCATTGCACACGCCAGGACGCTGTAACTTGGCGTTAAGACAGATTTTTTGAGCCATATCTAAGTCGGCATCTTCGTGTACGTAGGTGTGGCATACTCCATCGAGATGAGCGACCACTGGGATACGGGACTCTGCGTAGATTCTCTCAATCAACCCCTTGCCGCCTCGGGGCACGATGAGGTCAATGTATTGATTCATACGCAACATTTCACCTACTGCTGCCCTATCTGTAGTCGGAATGATCTGGACGGCATGGGAGGGGGCGCCGGCTTCCAAAAGGCCTGCATGGATCACGCGGGCTATTGCCAAATTAGAGTGTATTGCCTCGGAACCTCCCCGCAGAATGGCAGCGTTGCCTGATTTCAAGCAGAGCGCCGAGGCATCCGCTGTTACGTTCGGCCGACTTTCGTAGATGATACCTACCACGCCAAGAGGCTGCCGAATTTGGGCGATCCTAAGACCATTCGGGCGGATGGTTTGCGTCACAATTTCCCCTACCGGGTCAGGAAGCGCTGCAACCTGAATCAAGCTCTCTGCCATGGCGTCGATGCGCTTTTCGTTCAAGGTGAGACGGTCAATCAGCGCATCACTGAGACCTGCCGTTTTACCTGCCTCCACGTCTTTCCGGTTCTCGTCGATAAGTTCGCGGGTCTTATGGCGTAACGTGTCCGCAATGCACCTCAAAGCACGGTCCTTGACGGCGCTGGAAAGGGAACGAAGGACATTGGAAGCTTGACGCGCCTGCTGTCCTATTTGAAGCACCTCTTGCCGAACGTCCACGGTCGATTTCCTCCCTGGTTTCCTTGTTGTTTGTAACACATGATACTAATTGTAGACTTAATAGTGTGCCCTCACACCTCTAGTAAAACGAGATTATCTCGGTGAATTATTTCATCAAAGTCTTTGTGTCCCAGAATGGCTTGAATTTGGTCGCTTTTGCACCCTTTGATCTTTCTGATATCTTCGCTATTGTAATTTACCAATCCCCGTGCGATCGGACGACCTGATTTGTCCGTGACGTGTACCGCGGAACCCACATCAAAAATGCCCTCAACTTCCACAACACCCGCGGGCAACAGACTCTTACCTTTCCGTAACAAGGCGTTTACGGCGCCGTCATCAACCCGAATTGTGCCGCGAGCTGCTCGACCAAATGCAATCCAACGTTTGCGTTGAGAAAGGGAGTTTTCTGCTACACCGAAAAGGGTCATTGGGCAAGCTTGGGCGAGGACGTCGTGAATAACATGCGGCCTTCTCCCATCGGCAATGGCCATGGGAACACCCGCGGCACACGCAATCTTTGCGGCTTCCAGCTTGGTCTTCATGCCGCCCACGGACGTCTGAGTCGTAGTACCTTCGGCGAGTGCCATGATTTCCGGGGTAATGCGCTCCACATAAGGTATCAAACGCGCATCGCGATGGGTTCGGGGATTCTTGTCGTAGAGACCGTCAATATCGGAAAGGAGAATGAGAAGGTCGGCGTCTATTTTCGCAGCCACCCGCGCCGCCAACGTGTCGTTATCCCCAAAACGGAGTTCTTCAGTACCTACCGAATCGTTTTCATTCACCACAGGAATCACCTGCTTCATGTCGAACAACGCATAAATTGTATTGCGGACATTTAGATATGTGACTCGATGATCCAAATCGGCCGCTGTCAGCAAGACTTGGGCGGTTTGCAGCCCATCTCCGTATTTCTCAAAAAGGACTTCGTAATAGTGCATGAGCCGAGCTTGGCCGACTGCGGCGACTGCTTGTTTGATCGGGAGAGACCTGGGGCGCGCCTTCATGCCCAAAGCCGCCATACCGCACCCTACCGCGCCGGAGGAGACGATCAAAATATTCATCCCGTGCTCTCGTTTCAGTGCGGCAAATTCCTTCACCAAACATTCGAGCACGGCGCCATCAAACCCCTGGGGTCCGGACAAAAGGGTGGTGCCCACTTTCACGACAAGCGTTTTGATAGATCTCTTTTTACCGTTTATCACGTCCATGGTCAGTCTGGATCATACTCCAATTCAATAGTATCAATGAAAACCGAGTCGCCTTCTTGAGCCCCCATACGTTTCAACGCCTTCAATATCCCCATCTTCCGCAAGCGCATTTGAAAATGCGCCGCGGCTTCTTCGTTATTAAAATCCGTCATCCTTGCGGCTCGTACGATCGTCTCCCCGCGGATACGAAAACCACCTGCGCAACGCTCCAGGGTAAACGGCGGCTCATAGACATATTCTTTTTCCGGCACGGATTCTTTTTCGGGTGTCTTCCGGATGACATCAACTCGTTGCCACAAATGTTCCAGCAGTTCGGGAAGCCCCTCGCCGGTCAAACCGGAAATCAAGAAAGGCTCCTCGAAAAACGGACGGATTGCGTCAAATCTGAGTCGGTTTTCCGGTACATCCGCCTTGTTCAGGGCAAAAACGCGCGGCCGAGTTTGAAATATGGGGCTATGCTTTGCCAATTCGGCTTCAAGAATCCGACGTGTGGTGAGCGGGTCGGGGTCTCCGAGATCTATCAAAAACAACAGCAGGCGTGTTCGCTCGATATGGCGAAGAAACTCGTGCCCGAGTCCTTTGCCTTCCGACGCCCCTTCGATAATTCCCGGAATGTCTGCCAAAGTGAGCGTGCGATGGTCACTTAAGAGGGCGACACCCAGATTCGGCGAAAGTGTCGTGAACGGATAGGGAGCAATCTTGGGTCGAGCCGCCGTTGCGGAAGCCAAAAAGGTCGATTTGCCGGCATTGGGCAATCCTACCAAACCCACGTCGGCAATCAGTTTCAATTCCAGCAAATACTCGACGTCCTCTCCGGGTTCCCCCTTTTCAGCAAAACGAGGCACCCGGTTTGTGGAAGTGGCAAAGTGCGTGTTGCCCATTCCCCCTTTGCCCCCGCGCGCCGCCAAGAACTGTTGGCCGTCCTGAACCAAGTCGGCGACTATTTCGCCGGTTTCGGCTTTCCGCACGACGGTTCCGCACGGAACCCGGACAATAACGTCTTCGCCGTTTCGACCATGGCGGTTGTTGCCTGAACCGTGTCCGCCCGGCTTTCCTTTCCAATGGTAATGATAATGGACATCGAGTAGGGAAGTGAGTTCCTTGTCGGCAACAAAAAGAATATCGCCCCCTTTTCCTCCATCGCCCCCGTCAGGTCCCCCGCGAGGAACATATTTCTCCCTGCGGAAACTACAGCAACCGTTACCGCCCGCACCTCCTGTAACCCGAATCCGCGCCCGATCGACAAACATCAGCTTGCTGCTCGATAGACACGCGGCTGACGCTTACGCACGTCTGCGTTATTCTGTCGCTGACGCTGGGAGAACGTCGACACACTTGCGCTCTTTCGTAATTTGGCGAAATCGGACAACGCCGTCAGCAAGCGCAAAAAGTGTATCATCTCTGCCCAACCCGACATTCACGCCCGGGCGAATCGCTGTGCCGCGTTGCCGCACCAAAATGTTACCGGCACGCACAAATTCGCCGCCGTACCGCTTAATCCCAAGCCGTTGCGAATTGCTGTCTCTGCCGTTTCTTGAACTGCCGCCTGCTTTCTTGTGAGCCATTGTCGAAACCCTTTACGCCGTTGTGCCTGCTGCTGTCACAATTTCACGCACACGCAATTCCGTAAATGCCTGCCGGTGTCCCTGCAACCGCGTGTAATTCTTGCGGCGTTTCTTCTTGAAAACCCGTATTTTCTTACCGCGACCTTGATTGACCACTTCACACACGACTTTTGCACCGGCAAGCTGGTGGGGATCCACTACCAGCCCGGTATCCGAAGCAATGAGGCAAACTCGATCAATTTCCACCAAGTCGCCGATCGGCGCATCGAGCCGCTCCACCCGAACACGTGCCCCGGGTTGCACCTTAACTTGTTTTCCGCCTGTTGAAATTACTGCGTACATGTTCCATTCTCCACCGTTTTGCCCTACGCCTTACCCGCGCGATGGGCAACAAACGCTTCCGCCGCCGCCCGCAATTCTGCTACAGCCGACAGCGATGCCAAATAACTCGATTTTGCGTTGCGCGGCGATGGCAAGTTTTCGGTTACGGCTCGAAGCTTGCCAAAAGCGCCTTCCGCAACAATTTCGTGCGAATTCAACGTCGCATTCGGGTCCGCAATGATGCGCACCTGCGTCTGGTCGGGTCCTATTCCCGCGAAACTTAGCGCCGCCGCAACATTTACATTTTTCGGGAATGCCTTACAAGCTTCCCGCGCGGAACCTTCAAACACGACCATTGGTTCCGTCAAATTCGTCAGGTCGATCTTGTTCTCCACCAAATAGGGTGCGCCTTCCAGGCCCTTGGGTGGCTTGCGCGTGGTAATCGTCACCATATGCAAACCGGCTTCCATCGCGGCGCGGATACCGTCCAGACCGCACAGGGCTCCTGACGGCACCCTAATCTGCACACCATTCTCACGGGCGCGGTCAAGCAATTCGGGACAATCCATCAGACCGCCCACACTCAGGATTAGGCAATCTTTATGCTCACGAATTGCTGCTTCCACAACGCCTTTTACGGCGTCCGTTGCCGCACATTCTACCAAAAAATCGGCGCAGGCAGCGTTTTCGTCCAGACCACATATTTTGGCATTCAGCCGAAACGTGCGAGACAACACTGCCGCACGTGAGGCGTCAATATCGGTCAGCGCAACCACTTCCGCAGGAATCGTCCCACGTTGGAGCGCGATACATAAGTCAGCACCGATATTCCCGCACCCGATCATGCCCACCCGCATTTTCATCGGCTACGGTTCCTTCAAGCCGCGATTCGCGGCAATATCATGCAGGCAACCTTAAATTGCTTTTGCCCTGTCTTAACTATCTCTATCTGTAGTTGTCAGCTTCCCTTTCATGAAACAAGGAAGCCCAACTGCACACGGTTACGGGCGCAGCTCTTGTATGCAAAAGTTCCTAATACTTTAACACAAACAATTGCACTAGTTCAATACACTGTTTTGTGCTCATACGCCGTCTGAGCTATGCCTGAAAGGACCTTCCCTTAGCCTCTTGGGGAAAAGGCACCGGCACCACTGCTACCGGTGTGTCTTCAGTCTCTACAACTTTCCTCCAACATCTTCGAATACCCTCATTGCTACCCTGCTTTCTCTTCTGCTCCACCCCGCGCTGTCATTGCGAGGAGCCCTAAAAGGGCGACGTGGCAATCCCCTCAGGAAGTCGCGGACACCTCTGCCTTTGCAGCGTCTTCTTGCGATCGTAATTTTTCTTAAAGGTACATGAGTCCCGGTTCTTGAAGAGCGTGTTTTCCACGACTCATTCACGTGATAGAATAATGGCATGGATATACGCTATGGGTTTCAAGAAATGTCTTACAGTGTCCAATTCGGGGTGGGCGGGGATTGCGCACCAAACAAAGGGAGCTGAGGTCATGATTAGGGGAATACGGTTATTTCTACTTGCTTGTTTTTGGGTCGCGTGCGGGTATGCAGTAGGGGAATGGAGCAGCGTGCCCCGCAGTACAACATGGACTACCGATGGGCAAGTTTTGGCAATTCTTCAAACTCCTACGACCGTTTACATCGGAGGTAACTTTTCAACCGTGGGACCCTTCACGGGGACGTTGGCGTCCATCGATAAAACGACGGGCGTTGCGGATTTGGATTTCGCGAAAGTTAATGGTCCCGTAATCGCTATAGAGTCGGACGGTTCGGGTGGTTGGTACATCGGTGGTGTCTTTTCCGCCATAGACGGCATGGAGCGAACGTCCTTGGCACATATTCTATCCGATGGAACGCTAGATACCGGATGGAATGTGGAGGTCGACGGTGTGGTGAATGCCCTCTGCCTTGTGGGCAACACACTCTATATAGGCGGAGACTTCGTTAGCGTGAACGAGAAACCACGTACGAACTTGGCGGCTGTCAATGCCTCTACGGGCGTTCTCCAAGATTGGAATCCAGCCCCCGATTTTTTTGTCAGCGCCCTGGCATATGCTGATGGGATCCTCTACGTGGGCGGCGAGTTTACACACATTGCCTCGGCGTCGCGTTCTTATCTTGCGGCAATAGATACAGCAACGGGAAATCTCGCGGGTTGGCAAGTCGCCTTAGACGGCGCTGTTAAAGCAATCGCCGTAGCAAACGGCACGGTTTATATCGGCGGATGGTTTACCACGGTCGATACACAACCACGATCGTATCTTGCGGCTATTGACGCGAGCACCCCTACCGTGTCGCCTTGGAATCCTGGGGCAAATGGACTGGTGCAATGCATCGCAATTGAAGGGGATATCGTCTACGTAGGCGGGGAGTTTAGCCAAATCGGCGGCGCCGCTCGAAACCGTCTTGCCGCAATAAGCGTTTCTTCCGGAACAGCGACGGCGTGGGATCCTTCGCCAAATGCCCCTGTCGATAGTCTGTGTATAGTGGGAGATACCGTCTATTCTGGAGGCAATTTCACCTCCGTGGGCGGTCAGAAGCGCAAGGGCATCGCAGCTATTAACGCAACGACAGGCGAAATCACTCCCTGGGATCCCAGTGCGGATGGACATGTAAAAGCGGTAGCAGCAAGCGACGATGACATACTTATCGGAGGCTATTTCCATACGGTCAACGGCGTGGAGCGCAACCATCTCGCGGCGCTGGACAAAGCGACGGGAGCTGCCACTGCCTGGAATCCCAACGCAGACAGCACGGTTTATGCGTTTGCCTTGTATGAAAATACAATCTACGTCGGGGGTAATTTCACAACGGTAGGCGGGGTGCCTCGCAATTACATTGCCGCAGTCTCTGCCTCGACCGGCGCGGTGTTCTCTTGGGCACCCGTTCTCAACGGACTTGTGTACACAGTCTATCCAACGGACGATAAGGTGTTCGTAGGGGGGCTGTTTACGTCGATCGGAACATCGCCGCGGCAATACTTGGGGGCGATTGATCGTGTCACAGGACAGCCAGCGCCTTGGAGTGCCAATGCCAACGACGCCGTGTACCAAGTCTCCGTAATCGGCGACACTGTCTATGCTTGCGGAGCCTTTACTCAAATCAATAGCAATAGCCGTGCTCGTCTTGCCGCCCTGCGCGCGGACACAGCAGACCTGTTGTCGTGGAACCCCGGAGCCAATCAAGCCGTGCGGTGTTTTGTCGTATCAGGGTCTACCATGTACGTTGGCGGGCATTTTACCGTGCTGGGTGGCACTTCTCGTCATTGTTTGGGCGCCGTTGATCTCACATCGGGAAACACCACTTCGTGGAACCCAAGTCCGAACGATTCCGTGTACACGCTGGCTCTAGCCGGCGACAAAATCCTTGCAGGAGGGTGGTTCAGCCAAATCGCAGGACAAAGTCGGGCGGGAGCCGCTGAAATCGATAAGTCTTCAGGGCAGGCAACACCTTGGAACCCGAAATTTCAGGGGCAAGTGATAGCCATCTCTGCATCTGACACTGCCCTATTTGTCGGTGGAAGTTTTTCCTCTGTCGCTTCAGAGGGACGCCCTCATTTGGGAGAGTTCCGATCGCCAACGGGCTCCGTGACCGTTGAGGTCGCCCCCGACACCGCGTCGTGGACTCTCACGGGACCGGCTGGCTTTGAGGGCAATGGCCAGACCTACACGGGCGACCGTACCTTCGCTGAGGCGCCCGTCGGGGTATACACCTGGACAGGGATGTCTATGAGCGGCTATTCCACCCCTTCAAGTCAGACGCAAACCCTGAGCGATTCGGGCACGCTATTATTTGAAAAGGTTTGGCAGCGCCAGACAGGAACCATTAGCGTTCATACCTCGCCGGGCACCGCTACATGGACTATCACGGGACCCGATGACTTCAGCGCCAACGGTGCGTCGTTTCAAGGGGACCGTACTTTTAGCAATGCGCCCGTTGGGAGTTACACGGTTCAAGGTCATAGCATCACCGGTTATGCGACACCTACAGCGCAGACCCAGTCGTTGGAGGCCGGCGGCACGGTGACCTTCACGTTGACATGGACGTCCTCCGGCGGCACTGGACCCGTGCCCGGTGGGTGTTCTGGGAAGGCATTCGGTCCCGCACATATTTCTCATGAAACGGCAACAAGTATACCATCGGCAGACCTAGCCGTTTTCGCGGGTGTCACTTTTGTCATTCTCGCTGCCAAGAGAAAACGTACTCGATAAAAATAGAAAGAACACCGTAAGGCCTCAACCGCGCCACCAAGTTCACTAGAAAAGGCGTAAATACTGTGTCTACCGAGATTGAAAGAAAGTTTCTTGTCCGATCTGATTCTTGGAAACGTCTGGTCGTTGCAAAACACCACATTCGGCAGGGTTATATCGCTGTGGGCCCCCCCACGGCTATTCGAGTACGTGTCGTGGACGCCGTCAAGGCAAACCTCAATATCAAAAAGGCTACGTTGGACATCGTTCGTTCTGAGTTTGAGTACGCCATCCCGAGCGAAGATGCCCATGACATGCTACAACACCTCTGCTGCGGCACGGTCATCGAAAAGACACGGCATGTCGTGCCTGATGGAAAGTTTCGGTGGGAAATTGATGTGTTTCATGGGGCAAACGAAGGACTTGTTTTGGCTGAAATCGAAATCCCACATGTGTCTGAGACGATTCCTATGCCCGATTGGCTCGGCGACGAAGTCTCGGGAGACCCGCGGTATCTCAACACGTATTTGACGCTCCATCCATTTACCACTTGGAAAGAGACACAGAAACCGTAACTCATCCGCCCTGCGCCCCCTGCGCTCCGCCTCCGGCGCCGTCATTGCAGGGAATGCCGAAGGGCGCGAATGGACAATCCTTTAGGGAACGCGGACATGTCCGCCGCTGTGTACTGTGTCCTCTTGCGCAGTGCCCCCCGCTGTCATTGCGAGGAGTGCCGTAAGGCACGACGGGGCAATCGCCTTGTAAATTCGGAGATGTCCCCTCTTTGCACGCGCCATCATTTGGTTCTGCCTACCCGCAGCGGGGAATATCTTTTGTCTGAAAGAAGCCTACAAAAAAACCAGGGTGGGCTAAACAATTCTGTTTCTTGCGTTGCACGTCCCCAACGTGGTACACCTTATCGATTGCGCAAACGGGATTTGTATGGGCGCAAGGTGCATAAAGGACACTGCCGTGAACGTTCTTTTAATTGCTATTGATACATTGCGTGCCGATCATTTGGGGGTATACGGTTACCGTCGCAAAACGTCGCCCAATATCGACGCGTTTGCCTCGAAAGCGGCCGTGTTTGAGCGCGCGTTCGCAACTGCAATTCCTACCCATCCGGCATTCGCGACTATTTGCAGCGGCCAATATTCGATAACCCACACCATCGTAGCGCATGCCGCGAAATCGCCCGTGCCGAGAACGACACCATGGCTCCCCGAGATTCTGCAACGGCACGGCTACACGACGTGTGCATTGGACAATCTAGCCCCCTGGCGGTATGGATTTGGCAGAGGCTACGAGTTTTACATCGACCCTACCAGCAGAAGAAATCTCGCTATCAATTGCGACAATCGGGAGATAAACCGGCGCGCGATCCCTTGGCTGGAACAACATGCTCATGAAAAGTTTTTTATGTTTATTCATTACTGGGACCCTCACACGCCGTATCTGCCCCCCCGCGCGTACCGCACGCTTTTTTATAAAGGGAACCCATACCAACCAGACAATCACGCTATGGACCATTTCACCGACCACCCTTTGGGGAAAACGTGGTCGGAGACCTGGTTCAAGAAACTACCGCCTCACATCACCGATCCCGAGTACTTGGTGGCGCTGTATGACGCGGAGATTCGATATTGCGACGAAGGTATCCGAACTTTACTCGACACATTGGAGGCTTCCGGAAAAGCGGAAGAGACCCTGGTCATTCTGCTCAGCGACCATGGGGAGATGATGTATAAACACGGCATATTCTTTGATCACCATGGGCTATATGACGGCAACATTCATATCCCGTGGATTGTCTCTCATCCTTCCATTTCGCCTCGAAGAATTCCCCACCTGGCGGAGCATGTGGACGTAGCCCCGACCATTCTCGACCTTTGCGGCGTGCCGGTCCCGCCAGAAATGGAGGGAAAGAGTTGGGCGCCGTTTCTGCTCGGAAAAGGCGAGCCGGTGCAGCGCGATTTTATCGTATCTCAGGAATGCACGTGGCAAATGAAATGGTGTATTCGCACAGACAACCACAAGTTGATTTTGGCAAGGGAACCGGACTTTTACAACACGCCAATGAAAGAACTCTACGACTTACAAGCCGACCCCGAAGAGCTCCATAACATTGCGGAACAGGAACCTGAACGAGTCCGCTTCCTAGAAAACAAATTGGAAGAGTGGATTGCCGCCATGATGAAAAAGAATAACCTGACGCAAGATCCTTTGGTGGCGCATGGGCTTACCTTAGGAATGCAATGGAAAGAAGCCCGGGCGCAGTCGGAACGTCGAGACTAAGAACCGTAGTACGTCTTCAGAGCGTTCACGAAAGCTTCCGCAAACAACTGCCGCCATTCTGGATCAGAGAGACGCATACAATCGGTCGGATTGGTCATGTTCGCGGTTTCTACCAGAATCTTGGTTGGCACTTCCGTGTTGCGCAAGACTGCCGGCAAATAGAACTTTCCTCCGGACTGACGAATGACATCGCGGATGGGCGGGCCGGCATCGTGACGTTTCACCCGTTTTTTCCCCATTTCGTTCAACAGTACCTCCGCAAAGTTACGCGACAAGGCTTCGTCCCGTCGAAGGTCGTCTAGGGTGAAACGCGTGGTTTGTTTATCTTGGGCTTCTTGGAACTGCTTAAAAAACGAGCGCGGTTCCGGCGTTTCGGTAGTGCGTCGGTAGCTTGCCCCAGGCACGTAAATCATCGCGCCCCGTAATTGACCGTTGAACAGGGCATCGCAGTGTATACTAGCAAAGACCACTTTGCGCGGATCGACCCCGCTGGCAATTTCCTTTCGATACCAATAATTTGTTAGGTACCACCGCAAATTCGCTGAATACTTGGGGTTCGTGTTCGGATAAGGCGGGTTTGTGAGCAACTCTTCGTCTTTATCGTGCACGAAATTACGGGATTGTACCGGTGCGTATCCTTGGGAACGGTCGCGTACCGTCATATACACTTTCGCCCGCGTGGTGCGTTCCAGCAGGTCTTTGATGCGGCAAGCAATATCATAGTTCAACTCATCTTCATACAAGTGGTAGCCGAGTTTCAGGGCGTCGGCACCGGGATCCTCACCACCGTGTCCGGGGTCAAGTATCACGACAACTCCCTCAAGCCCCGCCGCTCGAATGTTTTGAGTTCGCAGTCGTTGAGCCTCTTTGATGGTCTCTTCGTACTCGCGCCGTTCCGGTGAACCTTCGGGACGAAAACGCGCGGAGAGCATGTCCAGCGGAATCTTGATGGGCTGTCCAGTTTCCATTTTGGTAACGTCCGTGATCCCGCTGCGCCGCGCAATGACTTCACAAGCAGCCAAAATGTCGCTGTTCTCTCGGTAGTCCGTAAAACGCACCACCACGGGCGTATACAACGATGCCTCCCCGGGGCGCAGCCGATACAAGGCAAAAGGACCCTCTTCATCCTTTCCGTACTCAAGTTTCAGTCCCTCGAAATCAATGATCTCTCCGGAGTCATCTTGGGTAGCGCTTGTCGAAGGCACGGGGGCAGGTGACGATTCCACGGGTTCAGGTTGGCGTTCTGGTGTCGGATTGCGAAAAGCTTCTGCCAATAATTCTTTGGGGAATCGGATAATCTGTCCCGGCTTCAGCGAGACGTCTTGGAGTTGATTGTGTTCCTTGATGCGACTTTGATTGAATCCGTTCCCCGTCAGCCATTCGCAGAGCGCCCACAAGGTTTCCTGTCCCTGCGGGCCCCCGGCATAGGTGACCACATGTACCCAGCCTTCTTCTTCCACGTAATCTTTGCGAAACACGGCAAGGAGGACGGCGCGCTGCGTGGTAGGGTTTAGTTGTGCAAAAGGAATGGCAACCCGATTGCTTCCGACGTAATTTCGCCAAAGTCGACCGTCTTTTAGAAATCGCTTTAAAAAACTCTCCGCCGATCGGCCGCTGGGCACACTGCATTCCAGGAACAGTTGCCTCCCATTTCGCAGAACGGCTTGAACATTGGGTTCCAGCGATTCGACAACATCTGCGGCAAACGCTGCACTCCCGCCGGGTGCACCGCCCAGAACGGCAACAACAAGAAAGACCCACAGACATCGCCTCTGTGACAAGAAAGGGAAAAACGAATTGAATGACGTATGGCGCGTGTTCAAGGGTGTGACGATCGTTTGTTGCGTTTACGATATGTTATACATCTCCCGCAGGCGATTCCAGATATACTTAATAATCGACTCAATAATTTTGCGGTCCGGGCTTATAAACTGAATCCCGAATAGGCGCGGGGCGTTCGTGGGCATGTCTTCACGGCGGTTTACATGCACTACCCTTCCGAGAACGTGATGCATGGGCTCTCCCGGAAGCGATATGAACATCTCTACGGTGGTGTCAAGCTCGAAGGGGGCATCGGTGGAGATCAGCGCCCCGCCGGCACTCAGATTGATAAGGGAGGCATCATACCGACGGAAATGAATCTGGTCTTTTACTTGAACGGTCAAATCTGTGGAAACACGGCACCAGTCCCGATGACGCTCGCGGACCTTTTTATGGGGATATTCAAGTAGAATTCCCTCTTTGCCGGATCGCGGCCCCTCAAGCACCACCGTTTGATAGGTATTGATACCCGACTTATCGTGAAATTCCAAACCGGCAGCCATGCCTTCCACCGGGTAGTCCATTCCCGGGAATGAAACGCGAATGGAGGTGGGCTGCACATCCAGTATCTCTACCAGGAAAAGTTGATTCATCACACTGAGCAAACAAGTATTGCCAACACGAATGTCTTCTGATTCCACCCCAGGAGTTTCCGTGGTCATATCCAATGCTCCCTACTTCTTTAATATCTCCTATGCTAACACATAAAACTCGAAGAGTAAAAATCCAGCTTTATTTTTTTATGCATTTACCTTACTGTCACTTCTAGCATTCCCGTCCAATATTTCGCCCCAGAAGTCCAACAGGCGGCATGAACAGGAGTTTTCGAGAAAACAGGAAAGTACGACATTCTTATGGTCATATGAAATGACCCCGGCGTGTACGCGTGTTATTATAACAATAAACGGATCGAATGCCGAGTTTTAACTGAAACTGTCGAAAGGTAGTATCCAATGGCAGACGGCGCTGTAACACGTCAAATTCAAGCCCTCGTGGACAATGTCGAGAAAGTCATCTTGGGAAAGCGAGAAGTCGTAGAATTGTGCGTTGTTGGGTTACTTGCCAAAGGGCATGTCCTTATCGAGGATATACCCGGTATTGGGAAAACGACGTTAGCACAAGCCTTGGCGCGGAGCATTGATTGTGTGTTTCATCGGATTCAGTTTACGAGTGACATGCTTCCGTCCGATATTGTGGGCGTGTCGGTGCTCAATCCGAAAACGCAGGAATTTGAGTTTCGTCCAGGGCCCATTTTTGCCGGCATCGTCCTCGCCGACGAGGTCAACCGTACCCCTCCCAAAACTCAGAGCGCTCTGCTGGAAGCGATGAGTGAGTTCCAAGTCTCGGTCGACGGGGTTACTCGTCCGTTGCCTCAGCCCTTCATGGTTCTTGCCACACAGAATCCCGTGGAGTATGAAGGGACATACACCCTTCCTGAATCGCAGCTGGACCGGTTTATGCTGCGGGTTGAAATTGGCTATCCAGGGGTCGGTGACGAACTGCACATCATGAGACGACGCGATCCCCGAGGACCGTTGAAAGATTTGCAGTCCGTTTTGAGCGCGCCGCAAGTGGTTGCCTTGCAGAACAAAGTTGCAGACGTTCATGTAGACGATTCGGTAGCGCGTTACATGCTTGCAATTGTCCAGGGCACGCGTTCCCACGATTTTATTCAACTGGGCGCATCGCCCCGAGCCTCGTATGAACTATTTGTCGCTTGTCAGGCAAAAGCCCTGGTTGCAGGGAGAACGTTTGTCACACCGGACGACGTGAAAGAAATGGCGACGGCTGTCTTATGTCACCGAATTATTCTGCGGTCTCGAAACGGTGACCCCCTGTCCGCTGCCAAAGCCCGCGCCGAAACCTTACGTGAGGTTATCGCAAAAATTCCTGTTCCTGAGTAAACCATGAAGTCTCCAAAAGCGAAAATCAAAACACGCCCTACTCGCCATGGGACGGTAGCCCTGATCCTCACGGGGTTTGTGTTTTTGATCGCATGGAACACCGGACTTTACTTGTATTACCTCGCGTTAGCGGCTCTTGGGAGCTTTCTGGTGATGTCCTATGTTATGCCGCGGCGCGCGATACGAACACTGGAATGGGAAGTCACAATCCCTCACGGTGTCTACCGTCGTACGCCTTTTCCGGTGACCATAAAGATTCGAAACATGCGCCAATGGTTGCCGTTGTTTCATGTTCAGATAGGCCTACCCGACTCCAGTACAAAAAATCTTGTGACTATTCCTTTTCTAAGACAGCGTGCAGAGGTTTCTGCCCGGTTTGATATGAACATAGACCGCCGAGGCGTGTACCCTGTGCCCTTGGTGGCAATCAGTTCTTCCGGCCCATTTGGCTTTTTGAAGACCTCCCGAAACTTGGCAACACCAGGGGAAATCGTGGTTTATCCACGCGTGCGCCCCCTTCAGACCTCAGCATTTAATGAAATACAACGATTGGGCAACATCCCTCGGCGGACGATAGGCGACGGAGGCGATTTTTTCAGCTTGCGCGAGTACTTGCCCGGTGATGACCTGCGGCTGGTTGCCTGGCGTGCCAGTGCACGAACCAACACCTTGCTCGTACGAGAACTCGCGGCGGAGAGTTCTCGCGAAACAGTTATCGTGCTGGACTCGCGGCGCCGCGATCTATCCAACTTCGAAGAAGAATTGGAAAATGCCATCGAGCTTGCCGCTTCGTTAGCTCAGACCCTTATCAACCGTCAGTTCAGTGTGGGGTTTTATGCACCGACGGCCATGCTTCCCCTTGATCACGGTACGGCTCAAGCTACAAAAGTGCTTGACTTGCTGGCGCGCTTACAACCGGCGGCACCCGAGGCGCCCGATCCTTTTCTGGCAGCAACCGAACACGAATGGATACCGGGTGTGCGGTTCTTATTCATCTCCCCTGATCCGGGCGCGTGGGGGAAACCTTTGTTTACGCGCTTCCGCGTGCTAGACCCACGGGAAGTTATCTATGCATGAGCAAAACGAGAGAGTGACTTTTTTCTCTACGGCTGCGCTGGCGATACTGGGTGTTCTCTCTGTTGCATCGACGCGGCTTTTTCAGCCATGGCATTTGATTGCGGTGTGCATTGCGGTATTGAGCGCCCCCCTTGGAGAGAGACTCGATCAGCGGTTGCGCTTCTATCGTAAGTTGACTTTTTCCGTGACGGCTCTATTCACCCTTGGTTTGCCTCTCTGGTTTGCTGTATGGGGAATCTACCGGGGTGTGGTAGGACTTGTCATCTTCATACTAGTGCACAAGTTCATCCACAAGAAATTGCCCAAAGACTATTATCAAATCGTGTTGATGAGTTTTGCGCTGCTGCTCGCAGCAGGGAGTCACCAGCCCAGCGCAGGTATCGCCCCGGTATTAGTGGGATTCCTTGCCGCCGCCGTCTTTGCGCTTATGGGAATTGCGTCACTCTACCATATCCGCGTCCCAGACAACGCGTCGATATTTGGTTACTCGCTGTTGGAGAAGGTTTCGCGCCGCCGAGAGAGCCGCCCGGACAGCGCGAATCGACTTTCCTTATGGCGCTGGGGCATCCCCTTATTTGGATTTTCCTTCTTGATGACGATTACTTTCTTTTTGTTGATCCCGCGCATTGAAGCCGGGTTGATTCAATTCAAACAGTCAAACTCCGCGACAACAGGCACGGACACGCTCATTGAACTGGCTGAAATGGGACCCATTCTTCCCGATACGTCCATCATCATGCGCGTGCGTTTTCCAGAGGAAAGCCGCGGCTTATATCCCGGCAGTCTTTATTGGCGCGTGACAGCGTACAACGAAGTCATAGGGTCCCGCTGGGAACGCGCGTCGATCTCGAGCGCATGGTCACAATCCATTGACGGAGAACGCTTTTTCCAACAGGATGAAAATACGATTGCACGAACCGGAACAAGACGCGGCAGCCGTCGTATCTATCAGCGTATCACGTTGGATAGACCGCTGCGTATCGGCTTGCCTTGTTTGACTATGCCCGTGCGTGTGCGGTGTACCACGTCAAAAGTATTTTGGGATCGCCAGAATGACTACACCGTACTGCCTTCTGAAATCGGTCGTGCTTTGGAATATGAAGTTTGGTCGGATGTGCCAAACTTTTCTCCGGAAGAGTTACGCAAAACACCTACCGCTTACGCGGAAATCTCAAGAAGAGACTACAACCTCCTGACTCGTCATACCCTGTCTCCTCAAGCGATACAAATGGCGCTTCGGGTTACAGAGGGAGAACCAACAATCTATGACAAAGTTGCGGCATTGGAAAAGTGGTTCCGGTCCGATGTGTTTCAGTATTCCTTCGAACCGCCGCGGGTTTCCGGCGCAAATCAAGTCAATCTTTTCTTACTAGAAACCCGCACGGGAAATTGCCAACACTTCGCCAGTGCAATGGCGATGATGGTAAGAAGTCTGGGAATCCCTGCGCGCGTCGTATCCGGATATCGTGGCGGGGACTGGGACGAAGCAACACGTACTCTCTTCGTTCGACAAGATACAGCTCATTTGTGGGTGGAAGTCTATTTCATCGGCTATGGCTGGGTGCCTTTTGACCCCACCCCTAGCATCGATGAGTTATTGCAACGAAATCGACGGAACATGTGGTGGACCAACCGCGTCCTTCTTTGGCTGCAATACGCATGGTATCGCAACGTAGAAGGTTATCAAACCACTCTCACGTGGCGCGCCATGAAAGCAGCACTCAATTGGCTGGCGGCAACACGGTTGGGTATACCGGCTTTTGGTTTTGCCCTTCTTTTTCTTATTTTCTTACTAGCAATTTGGGCATGGGCTAGCCGTATTCGTTTACACACGGTGCGCGCCCACTCCGGTGGGGGCCTACCCAGCGAAATCACTCCCGATCAGCGCCGTGCCGCCCGTTTGTATCGCAAACTGAAAAAAGAACTGAGTCGGCTCGGCATATCCTGCCAAGGGAAAACCGCCACCGAGCTGGTCAACGAAGCGACTCAGCTAGAACACATAGCCGCCGATGTATTACACGATCTTGTCTCTGTTTATTTGCGTGCACGGTTCGGAGGAGCCGATTTCTCGCCCAACGATTACACCAAATGGGTCAAGCGCGTCAAACTCGTGCGAATGTCACAATGAGTCATTTTTTTAACAGAAGAGCCACGGCATTGGCTTGCCACAGCGCAACAGCAAGGTCAGGTTTCCCATCGACATTGAAGTCGGCTGCGCACAACGCCCTCGGTTCCCCCTGAGGCTGTGTAAATGTATACCGTTCTTCCGAAAACTCCTGTGGCACGGTGGAATCCGCCGACGAATTTACGAAAACAAGCACTTGACGAGAAGCTGCACACGCAACCGCAATATCCTGCTTACCGTTACCCGTGAAATCATGCACCACCACATCTCGAATCTGGTGTTCGACACGTCGACGGTCCGCGCCTAAAAGCAGTTCTTGGGTCACAGAAAACGACAATCTCTTGTCGCCATAAAAGATGACGATCGAGTCATCAGCGTGCACATGACTGACCAATAAGTCTTTCATGCCATCGCCGTTGATATCTGCGACACGAATGCGATGCGGTAATTTGCCACGGCTCAAGAACCGCGTGTGCTCGTTATACTCCCCCTTGCCCATTGTTTTCCATACCACGATCTCATGAGTGGCGTAGTGCGTTGTCACCCATTCTATTTTTCCGTCACCGTCAAGGTCGGCTGCCTGAATATCGTAGGGAGCGCCGGGTGCCGGAATTACTTGGGGTGCGCCCAAATAACGCGTCGCCTCCCCAGGAAAGTAAACCAACACATCGCTCGACCAGCCCGTCGCCACTACATCCCGATATCCGTCACCATCAAAATCGCCCACCGCTGCTGAAGTAAGACCCGGCATCGCAAAAACAGGTTTGTCATCGGCATCCCGCATGCGATGATATGTTAGCAACGCCTGGGGCACGTCAAAATGAACGGCTTCGAAAAGATTGTCTCCCAAGTTAAGAAATAAAGAAAGCTGACGACTTTGAGCATGAAAATTGACGACAACCAAATCCAGCGCCTTACGGTTGTCCATATTGGCAACCGCAATAGACCACGGCGCAAAACCCGCACGCAGCGGCGGCTGAGGCACGAAGGACAAATCTTTTTGCCCGAGCCGAATAGAAAGTTCGTCGTTCGCAGGTTTCTCTTCCGTAGGTCCCCTCATCTCCCCGCGATCGGCGGTGACCAGATCAGGGATGCCATCCCCGTTCAAGTCCGGCGCAACCACAGCGCAGGGATTTGGTCCCACGGTTATCCAACGCGGATGTCGAACAAAGGATTGAGCTTCAGCCGAAACCGCTAATCCTAACAGTCCAATTATAAAAATTACACCGGCATTAGACCGGGCCGAGAACGCCTTCCAAGACTTCTGTTTTCTCTTTGTCACAACGTACCTTACATACCTTGAATCCGCAATAACAGTGATACGGTTTACCACTGCGCGTAGAAGCCTACACAATCCCCTGCGGACAATTCCACAGAGGGGAGTAGAAGTATCACGCTTTGTCCATTCCAGTGAGGACATCGAAAACGACTCCTGCCTTGAAACTTCTGAACCAAGATAACAACTACAGACTTCACACCTTGTCTATTCCGCTCGTCCATCTATACCCGCCCACGAGACACGAAACGCCAACTTTGATTCTTACCGGTTGTCACTGCGAGGAGCGAGTCTTCGAAGCGAGGAAGCAATCCCCCGTGCCCCTGTGGGGGTGCACCGCTGTGCGCCCTCTCCCGTCCTTGAGGTTCTTCCTGACACTCCAGGGGATTGCCACGTCGTGCCTGAAGGCACTCCTCGCAATGACAACGGGGGACTAAAATGTCCCGTTTGGGAATCGGAGGGAAGGATATGCCATCCCCCCGCGTGCGGGGGACTAAGGGGGGCATAGATAGATCAAACTTACCTATGACGCTACGCGTCGGTGCCTTCCTCTCAATAACCTTTTTGGAAAATCCTCTCTTCAATTCACCAACATAACAAAAATCACCAAAGGTACGGGACGAATACACCTCCTTGACAAAATAGTTCTTTCTGGGTTACTTTATATCTGAAAAGATATTCAGTATATGACGCGAAGAATTTTACATATTGACATGGATGCCTTTTTTGCTTCCGTGGAGCAAGCACGCAACCCCTTGTTGCAAGGGAAACCCTTGATCATCGGCGGAGACCATTCTGACACACGGGGCGTTGTGTGCACGGCTTCCTATGAGGCACGGACATACGGTATCCACTCCGGCATGTCTCTTGCCGAAGCCAAACGCCGGTGTCCCCATGCGTTATTTATGCGGGGCAATTTTGAACATTATCGGAATGCTTCCGAAAGAGTGTACACAATTCTGGAATCCGTTTCGCCCTGCATCGAATTTGCTTCCATCGACGAGTCTTACGTAGACATCACAGGGTCGCTGCGATTATTCGGCGGTGAAAACGCCATCGCGCACCACATCAAAGACACCATCCGAAAGGAACTCCATCTCCCTTGTACCGTTGGGATTGCGTCCAATAAATTGGTGGCGAAAATAGCAACGAACGAAGCCAAACCGGATGGCTATCGCTCTATTGAAAACGGGAAAGAGTCGGCGTTTTTGCGCCCCTTACCGGTGCACAAGTTACCGGGCATCGGGCCACGAACTTGTGAAATATTGGAATCGCTCGGCATAATGACAATCGGCGCTCTTGCCGATCTCCCCTCCGAACTGATGCTCTATACCTTCGGGGTCAACGGGTATCTGCTGCAACGCGCCGCGCGCGGCGAATCCTCGTCGGAAGTCACCCCGTTCAGTATCCCAAAGTCAATCAGCCGTGAAACCACCTTTGAACAGGATCTCTTGGATTGGCATCGGATAGAACAAACCCTCATCTATCTGGCAGAGAGAGCCGGGTATGCTTTGCGCGAACAACGCATGGAAGCCCGCTGCATTTCGTTAAAAGTACGCTATGCGGACTTCCAGACCGTCACATTCGCCCATACGTGTACAGAACCCACTTGTATAGACAGCGACATCATCCATGTCTTGCAAGGGTTACTCCCCAAAGCCCAAAAACGCCGAGTACGTGTCCGATTGGTGGGTGTTTCATTAAGTTCGTTGCGCTATTACTCACCCCAGATGAGCCTTTTTGGAAAAGAACGTTCGGAAAAATGGAACCGCGTATTGGAAAAAGTCGATCAAATCCGCAAGCGCCATGGGTTCGAATTGATACGTATGGCGTCCTCCATCGGATTAGGACGTCGGGTATGTCTGGCGACGCCTTCCTTGTCACGCTGACCTCCGTCTATTTTATCCCCAAATTCGTGCCCCCTGTCCCCACAGTCTGCCTGCTGGTCATATGGCAATAAGCAAACAGGTTTGACAAAGCCCGACCGACTGAATCACGATGCTTGTATCGAGCGATGCATAAAATTGCTACTGACCTATCACCAAAAGAAAAGATTTGTAAGACCATAGTTCACGTACGCCACCTTTCCTAGATAGTTGCGAAAAGAGTACAAAGGCAATCCCAAACGGGAGGCGAGAAATGAGACACGGAAAAATAAGTTGGAGTTACCTACCGGTATGCCTTGTCAGTGCCTGCGCGGGTGCAACCAACCCCATTCAAAATCAGGGACATTACCTTACCCAACAAGGAAAATCGGAATCAGTCATCGTCATTGGATCTACCGCTACAGAATTTCAGCGATGGGTTGCCAGTGAAATCCAGCGATACATAAAATTGCTCTCCGGCGCGGAATTACCCGTTGTCACACCCGACGCTCTCCCACAAGACAAGCCTCTTCTTATTGTAGGAGATCCACATACCCATCCCTTTATAGCCACCGCGCAACAAAAGAAACTTGTGGACCTTGTGGGGCTGAAACCGGACGGTTTTGTGTTGAAAACCGCAACGTGGGAGGGTAGACCCGCTGTTTTCATTGCAGGAAATGACGAGCCCGGTATTATGTACGCTGCCTATGATTTCTTGGAACACCTCGGCATTGTATTCCAGCTCACAAATGACATCATTCCCCAACAAAGACCTGATTTACCTCTTCCCAGTCTCGATATTCGCCGCGAGCCCGCCCTCAAATACCGCGGAATGCACTGTTGCCACGGCATCCGGTGGTATATGGGTTTGGCGGATTTCCGGCAGGAAATTGACCAATTAGCGAAACTCAAGATGAACGTGCTTCAGTTTTATTGGGGTATGGGAGCTCCTTGGGCGGAATTCTCTTACGCGGGAAAGAAAACAGAGATCCTCTATCCCAAAAAATCCGGATACTGCGCCTGGGCGTGGAACAGCGGTACCGCTGCAAGTGTTCAGATCGGCAGAGAATGTTTCCCCGAGAACGGGTATTTGGGACCTCCCGAATTCGCCGCGGTGGAGACCCCAGAACAGGCATTCGCCACGGCGCGCGAATTTCTCCGCGAGCTCCTCCGCTACGCTCATTCCCGCAAAATTCAAGTCTGGCTCGCGGTGGGTGAAATGACGTATGTTCCGCCGAACTTAATCTCTCGTCCTGTGGAGAAGAAATTAGGTTTTGGGCCGTTCTATTGTGGCGTAGCGCTTCCTCATGGTGATCCTGCGGTCCTAGATATTTACGAGGCGGCGGTACAGAGTATGATTGAGAGCTACCCCGATGCCGACCGATACTGGGTGTGCACAGGTTCCGAGGCGCACATTGCCGCAGATGACCCTCGAACACAAGATTTCATACGGGACTGTGCCCATATACGCGCCTTACTACCTCAGAAGCCTAAGGAAGCCATTGATACAGATGTGGCCGATGTAGCCGCAGCAGACCGGCTCATGCGGAGAATTAAAGCAAAATACCCAGAAGCAAAATTGGGCGCAGAGCTCATTTTCCGCGGTGGACAGCTCCGTGCGCTCGATGCGGTGTTACCCAAAGATATCTGGCTAATGAACATGGTGAATTGGGACGGGGAAACAGCAATGAGCGACTTTGATGGTATTCAAGGGCGCGAACTTATCGTTTGGCCAAGAATCACGGATGATGGCAATGAGTTGAATATCCAACTCAACACCATGATGTACGACCAAGAAGAAACGATCTCCGCAACTTCCCGCTATGGGATTACGGGTGTGTTAGGACAATTAAACAAAGCCCGAGGTGCTGAACAGAGCGCCCAATATATCGCGGAGGGGGCATGGAATCCCGAGATTCGACCTCAATCCTTTTACAAGCGATATGTAGCCAGATTATACGGTACTAAGGCAGAAGAGCCGCTAGTGAAAGCCTTTTTGCTTCTCGAGGAGAACGAAAAAGCCCTCGGTTGGCATGGTCGGCACGGGATTTTGGGAACATATCACCATGGAAATCGGATGAGTGTGAAATTGAGAACCGTGGATTGTAAGGCAACCCGTCTCGATCTCGATCCAACCGAACTGCAAAAAGCAATTGATGACGCCGAACAAGAACGGGAGTTTTGGGCGGAACGCGCTAGCCAATGTCGGAAAGCTCTTGATCTGTTGGTACAGTCGCGGGACTTCGTTTACGAGGGATCGCGGGAGGAACTGGATTACGTGATTTACAAGACGGAGAATTTTATCACCGTTTTGGATGAGCTCAGCGCTGCTTCGGAAGCCAAAGCTGCTTTTGACCGTGCTTTGCTGGCAGTCAAAGAACATAAGGATGCAGAAGCCCGAAGTGCGTTTGAACACTGTCAACGTGCTCTGGAACGAGCTAACCAGTTGGTGCGCCGTGCCGCCGAGCAGATGATCCCATATGCTCATATCCCTACCGAACGACACATTTTGTACTTGTTCAATGACGCGATTCCCTCTCATGAGACCGCGCGAGAATACTTAAACGAAGTGGTCGCCTGGTGTAATGCGCTGCCGGCTCAATAACAAGAAGGGTACAAAACGGGTTTCAGGATGATTCCGTCGTTCGGGTGTCTTATTGTCGGCGGAACGTCAACGCGGTGAAGGAACCTCCCGGGAAATGGAAGACTTCATCTTGCGGCATTGGCAAATCAGACGATTGTAAGGCTACCCGGTCCGGCTCTCCCCATGTGTTGAATTCTACCGGGGCGGCATGAATCTGCTGCTGGCGAACGGTCAACGCCGGTCTGAAGTTTTTGAACCTCACCTGGGCGTCGACTGGGCGCCCCGGCACGGCGTTGAGCACCAGCAGTGTCAATTCGGTTACCTCATCATTAACAAGCGCCAGGGTTTCCAGCACCGGGACATCTTTCACAAACGGTAAGCCATGTACCATCACCCCATAACGCGGCGATTCCGTTTCACACATTACCGGATACTTGCCGCTCATTGTGCCATAGATCTGACTGAGATAATGGACCGGTTCCGGGAACACAATTTCGCGGATTTTTGCTCTTCCGCCGCCGTGATTTACAACCGCCGTGCGCGTGATCAATTCGACGAAGTTGCGGTTTCGAATACAGGAATTCATCATTCCCGCAAAAAATGCCACTTCTGCCATCGTGGAACACGTGGGCGGTTTATTGGCTAAATAAGCTAGACTCATCAGTTCTGTCACGGCAAACTTCATGTCCGGCATGCCACACGCTGCCGCCGTGTTACGCATGGTCTCGAGCTCGTCGTCAAACACGCTGCCATATGCCGCCAATGCCATGAAAACGTGTGTCGGGTCGGCATTTCGGGGCACCTCCTGCCCAACCAACCGGTGGATAGACAAACTACGCACGGGTTCGTGTACCGTGCGCAAGAAACGTTCGTTCCAATCGCCATCGCCGCCGTTAGCGATCAGCAGCACATTTGGGTCTGCGGTGCGCATTGCTTTGGCAAAGGCGTCATATCGCTTGGCATATTCTTCCGGCGTGCAATGGCCAATCTGCCAAAATCCCCAGAGTTCGTTTCCCACCTCCCAATACCGCACGCCGTAAGGTTCCGGGTGTCCGTTGTCGCCGCGTAGCTTCCCCATCTCCGTATGGGGCGGGTCGTTACAAAACCGTACCCAGTCCGCCGCTTCATCCGCTGTCCCATTACCGCAATTTACACAGATGAGCGGCTCGGCTCCAATAGCCCGGGCAAAATCCAGCCATTCCATCGTGCCGAACTGATTGGTCTCGATGCCTCCCCAGGCAGGATTGACCATGCTGACGCGCTTTTCCGCCGGTCCAATGCCATCCCTCCAATGGTAACCCGAAGTAAAATTGCCACCCGGAAAACGAAGGAGAGACACATGCAAATCCCGCAACATGCCTACCAAATCTGGGTCGAATCCGTTCTGGTGATCGGCAGGCAATAAACTCATCTGATCAAGCCAAACCGTACCGGGATTTTCGAACAGAATTGCCAAGTGAAAGAGTTCGCCCCGTTGACACGCACTCCGCAAGGTCAGCGTGGTGTCATATCGTTTCCAAGCATCCCCTTCGATCGTCAACATTGAGAGTGCGGCGACAGAACCATCCGCTCGGCGCAATTCCACTTGCCCTGTTCGTGAACGGTCGGACCGCGCATAAAACGACAGATAGTACGTATTCGCACGATGGGCAGGAAGCATCAGCGGGGTCTTTATCCCCGCGGAAGACGCGATTTCTATCCTCTGTGCGTATTTGGAATTGAACGCTGTCGGATCCAGCGCATAGGTCGCATCGCCTTCCGGAAGCCAATAACATGCCAAGCCCTTTGTTCGCCCTTGGTCTACATCCGGTAGTCCATATTCTCGGCGAGCCCGTGGTGCCTCATCTTCAAAGTATTCCCACCCTTCAAACCCGGGGTTCCGGAGAATTTGTGCCAACTGCCCGTTGTAAACATTACAACCAATGTGTTCGGCGAATTGACCCAAAAAGGTGCGGGGCACGGGTGTGGCTTCTTTCTGGGAAACGTCAATCAAAACAGAAGCAGTTTCCACAGCGCCTCTTGAAAACGCAGAGACAATTACTAGAACGCCTAGAAACATCGAGCTTGAACCTATTTTGTCAATTCTCCCGGCGAACCATCCCAGATCCCGCCGGCGGTGAACCGATAACGATAGGTCTCTCTCCCCGAGATGTCCGTTGGTATGGAAGCCGAAGCTGCTTCTGCTTCCGTACGGGTATTGAACCGCTCGCTTTGGTAAATCCGATAGGAATACTCGATCAAGCCAATATACCCCCGGTCTCCTTCGGCCGCCTTTGCCACAGCGCGCGCATCCAGCGGGTAGCAATTATCATAAACCTTCACTTCCTTATAGAACCTGCCCTGCAACCCGGCTTCCTCTTGGAATTTCACCTCGCCGTGGCGTCCCGCCATGTTCATACGTTTTAGCTCAGACTCTCCCACTTTCCGCAAATTAGCCATCACCAACTCTGTACCGGTAACATAACCCTCCGGTTTCTCCCCGATCCCAAAGTCGTATTTCACCTTTTGAATGACCTCACTCGGTGTGCTCTGACAGGAACAGACGAGACCGAGCAACAGCAATAACACCAACACCTTTTTCACGATGGAACTCCTTCTTTCTTGCGACGGAACGCCTTTTGTATCCGACTTCCTCGTTCATCATGGTACTTCAAGCATACGCTGGATTCAAAACCCCAAAAAGCCAGAAAACCGCCGTTCGAGACATCGGACTAAGTTGTATCCTGTCATGTCCTTTGATACGCTGGACTCATGCGAATTGGAAATCTAGAACTGAAAAAACCCCTCGCGCTCGCGCCTATGGAAAACGTCACAGACCGGGCGTTTCGGCTCATCTGCAAAGAGCTCGGGGCGGACTTGGTGTACACCGAGTTTGCCAGCAGCGAGGCGCTCATTCGTGATGCCCAACCAACGCTGGCGAAAATTCATATTTTGGAAGAAGAACGTCCCATCGGCATTCAAATCTTTGGGTCATTGGAAACCTCGATGGAACGAGCCGCCGCCATTGCCGAAAGCATGGCGCCTGACTTCATCGACATCAACTGTGGATGTTGGGTACGAAAAGTGGCATTACGCGAAGCCGGCGCAGGACTCCTCCGCGATCTCCACCGCTTCGAACAAATCGTCCGGGCGGTCATCCGGGGTACCCGCCTGCCTGTGACGGTTAAAACCCGCTTAGGTTGGGACGAGCAGAGCATCGTCATCCTTGACGTAGCCCGTATGCTGGAACAGTGCGGTGTGCAGGCATTGACGGTACACTGTCGCACACGGGAACAAGCCCATAAAGGCAAAGCGGACTGGTCGTGGCTCGAAAAACTCAAAAAAACGGTGACGATACCGATCATCGGCAATGGAGACTTGATGACACCGCAAGATGTGGCAAAGATGTTCGAGACCGGCTGCGACGGTGCCATGATCGGACGCGGTGCTTTACAAAACCCTTGGCTGTTCCGCGAAACCAAGCATTACCTAACGACAGGCACGCTACCTCCATCCCCGAGTATCGAGGAGCGGATCGAGGTTTGCCTGCGCCACTTGGGTCTCTCGATCGACCGGCGCGGAGAAGCAAAAGCCCTCGTGGAGTTTCGCAAGTACTACGCAGGCTATCTCCGAGAATTACCCCGAGCGGCTCGCGTCCGGGCGGAACTCATGCAATGCACCCGTTTTGATCAAGTACAAACTATACTCTACAAATACAAAGAAGAACTTATAACCCGCTTATCCAGTTCGAGGATAGAACATGTTGGAACAACTTAAAGATCGCGTTTGCCATGCCAACCTCACACTCGTGGAACATGGCCTCGTCTTTCAAACTTGGGGAAATGTCAGCGCCATCGATAGGGACAACGGCTTAATCGTCATCAAGCCTAGCGGGGTACCCTATGACCGTATGACCCCCGAGTCTATGGTTGTGGTGGATTTGGAGTGTCGCCCCATCGAGGCCGGCTTGAAACCGTCTGTGGATACCGCGATTCACGCGGCACTCTACCGCGCATTCCCTGCTATCGGAGGGATCGCCCACACCCATTCGCACTATGCGACATGTTTCGCCCAGGCATGTCGGCCAATTCCCTGTCTTGGAACGACTCATGCGGACTATTTCCATGGGGATGTGCCTGTGGCTCCCGTGCTTGCCCCTGCGGATGTCGCGACGGATTACGAGCGGCACATCGGCGAGAGCCTAGTTTTCGCCGTTGGGGGTCGGTCGCCACTGGAATGCCCGGCGGTCCTGGCGGCGAACCACGGGCCGTTCACTTGGGGCGTCACGGTGGAACAAGCCGTCGAAAATGCCATTGTCTTGGAAGAAGTCGCTCGGATGGCAATTCACACCTTCCTTCTGGTGCCTGAGGGTGTGGGTATGCCCGATTACCTTCTCGAAAAACACTTCTCCCGAAAACATGGCAAGAACAAATACTATGGACAACAGGAGGACGTAAAATAAGAGACGCACACGGAACCTGCCCATGTGCGCCTCCCAATTAATCTTTTACGGGCTCACCACTTCGGAATACACTTTTCCGCCGACTTCAGCACAGTGTCTTCGAGCTCGTAATCTTCCAACTTTCCGCTCAAATACGCGTCATACGCGGTCATGTCAAAATGCCCATGGCCGCTCAGGTTGAACAAAATCGTTTTCGATTCGCCCGATTCTTTGCATTTCAACGCCTCATCGATCGCCACGCGTATCGCGTGTCCCGATTCCGGAGCAGGCACAATGCCTTCCGTCTGGGCGAACATCAGACAAGCTCGGAACACCGGATTTTGATGCACCGCCACCGCTCGCATCACTCCTTCTTTCACTAACAACGCGACCAACGTGGCTACGCCGTGGTACCGCAAGCCACCCGCGTGAATACCGGGCGGAATGAAATTGTGTCCCAGGGTATACTGCTTCAGTAAGGGGGTCATCTTACCCGTATCCCCATAGTCGTAAGCGTACGGTCCTCGAGTCATCGTCGGACACGCTGTGGGTTCTACGGCAATAAAATCGATATGCTTCCCTTTCTGCAGCTTATCGGGAACGAATGGGAATGTGATACCGGCATAATTGGATCCACCCCCGACACACCCTATCACGACATCCGGGTAATCTCCGACACTTTCCAATTGGGCTTTGGCTTCCAAGCCAATAATCGACTGGTGCAACAACACGTGATTCAATACGCTCCCGAGACTGTACTTCACTTTGCCATTGCTCTTTATAGCCACCTCGATCGCCTCGGAGATCGCTATACCTAAACTGCCGGTCGTGTCGGGTTGTTCGGCAAGTATTTTGCGCCCAAACTCCGTGGTATCACTGGGGCTTGAAATGACTTTGGCGCCAAACGTCTGCATGAGACTGCGCCGGTAGGGCTTCTGTTCGAAACTCACGCGCACCATATACACCGTGCATTCCATGTCGAACATACGACATGCAATGGAGAGCGCCGACCCCCACTGTCCAGCGCCTGTCTCCGTCGTCAGTTGGTTAATGCCGGAAACCTTGTTGTAATAGGCTTGTGCCACAGACGTGTTCAGTTTATGACTCCCGGAAGGCGACACACTCTCGTTTTTGTAATAGATTTTCGCGGGTGTCCCCAGGAGTTTCTCTAAGCGATACGCACGCCGAAGCGGGGTGGGACGCCACAACCGGTAAACATCCATGATCTCGCCGGGAATGGAAATCTCGCGCTGGGGAGACACTTCCTGTTCTATCAATCCCGGCGGAAACAACATCGACAGGGCGTCTGGCGTGATGGGTTCATGGGTCACCGGATGCAGGGGCGGCGGAAACGGCACCGGCAAATCCGGAAGAATGTTATACCACGCGTCCGGCATCTTTTTCGGATCAAGGTGAATCGTATAGTCTGTCATGGCTGTAGCTCCCTTCCTCTGACTACTTAGTGCTTGTGAACTTCTAATCATATACCATGTCAATCGCAAGTCCAAATCCATGTATCAGTCCAATACCTTTGGCAGCTTCTCTTATGTTGGAGGAAGAATTGAAAAGAGGGTTTTCCATGAAGGTAATTAAGGAAAAGGCACCAGGGCTTGGCATCCCCGAAGTACGTTGGAACCATTTAAAAACCCTTTTGACCACTCGGGATTACTCGTTTTTCCCTACATGTCCTTTTGCGATATAGCCCGCCCTCTGTCGTTGCGAGGATTGCCGTCCGGCACAACCTCCTTTGGCGCTACAACCTTACGTTGTCACTGCGAGGAGCCCCGAAGGGGCGACGTGGCAATCCCCTCGGGAATTCGGAATAGCCCTATCTGTGCCCAACGCCCCTCTTGCGCTACGCGGGTAAGGGGATTGCTTCGTCGCTTCGAAGATTCGCTCCTCGCAATGACAACCGGGGATGGGCACTCGGCGAAAACAGGTCAGTCCTGGGCACAGGTGAACGCCGGGAGTTGCCTAGCCTCACAGCTGTCTCTGCACGGGAGACTGACCGCGTTCAGACTAGTCACTCCTGCTGCTCCATAAAGGGGTGCTCCAGTGCGTGAACGTATGCCTCATACTCCTGGGCGGCGGCTTGTTGCGCCGTTGCCCGTGCCTGGTTAATCTCATCAAAGTGCTCTAAGAGAATCCCAATAATTCGTGCATCAAGTGCGCCGCGCTTCGCCAATTGTTCCATAGACTGCCGGGCTTGATCCGCGGGCATACCTTTTCGATAGGGACGGTCTTCCGTTATTGCCGTGAACACATCCGCCACCGCCATAACCCGCGCGCCCAATGGCAAATCGTCTCCCCAAACATGAAAGGGATACCCACTGCCGTCCATGCGCTCCTGATGGAGGGAACTCCATGCCGTTACAGTCTCAAATCCCTCGATGCGGCTCAAAATGTCATAGGTAAAGTACACATGTCCCATCATGACGTCGCGCTCTTCCGCAGAAAGCCGGCCAGGTTTTTCAATGATTTCGGCAGGCACAGCAAGTTTGCCAAGATCATGGAGATGAGCGGCTATCCGCATCGTCTGTTGTTCTGATCGCGAAAAACCGATGCGAGCAGCAAGCGTCACAGCCGACGCGGCTACACCGCTGGAATGGGTAGCCGTGAAGCGACTCTTAAAGTCTATTAAACGACAAAGAAGATAAGCGAAATCCGCCAATAGATCGCTCTCTAAATCGATCCACAGAGATGGCACGGCACGCCGCAAAATGTTTTCCATTGAAGGGGAAAGCATTTCTAACCAAAAATACTCTTTCTCCGCAATGCGAAGGAAGGCTTCTACATGTTCCGGTATAAACTGGTCACCGGACTGGTCTGAAATCTCGACACATTTGTCTTTGGCATTCCGCGCAATCATCGCTCCCGCCGGTACCTTGACGGCAATACGGTCTGCCAAATGAAGAACATGGCTATCTTCCGGAACCACAACATCACGCAACAAAGCCCCTTTGCCATTCTTCCACGGTACGTGATGAAAGCGCACCAAATTCGCTACTTCCGCAAAAGGCTTAAAGATCTTTAGAAGTAAGTACCCCGCCTCAGCATGCTGATGCGTCGTCTCTATTTCAGGCTCTAGCAACTGGATTCTTTCGCGGAAGTAGAACGCCCCGACATCGTGCAACATCCCCGCCCATAGAATGTTCCGCCGTTTTTCCACCGACAGGCCTAGTTCTTCTGAAAGACGCAAGGCAATATAAGCCACCCGAAAATGATGGGCGACAACCGCTGAGTCCATGAGGTCCATCGTACGCGAAAGGGACGCAATAAAATCGAACAAATCCAGCTGCTGTCGCCGAAACATCGGTTGTTCTCCTCTCTCTGCCTCCATAATAACATATTAAGTGTTGACCTCCAGAACCGACACAAGACCTTTTAGATTTATGCATACCCTTTTTCTTGCATAAAATACCACTTCGTGCCTTGCGCCAAAACGTCGTGATTCGGGGCTCGTCTTCACCGTGACAACGCGATAGCTACGCGGAACCCGAATGTCCTCGTTGAGCAGCTGATTCCGTCGTCACTTCGGGGCCTCGCTCCTCGCAATGACAATCCGGGGCTGGGAGGGCGAGCACGGGGGCTCGCCCCTACAAAGAACGCCGGGGACTGCTTCCTCGCATCAAAGGCACCGCTCGTTGCAATGGCAATCCAAGAAGGACGAAGACTTCTGGAAGCCCCAGCACCAGGGATCGCACAGAAACGACCTTGTTAAGTTACTGAAATAGTTGCACTTAACACATTATATAGTATAGGGAATGATTTTCTACTACTATATGTTGATTATTTTTGCCTTTGGTGGTAATATCATACCCAGTAATACTTGGCGTTGTCACCGGCGGGTGGGTGTGTTGCGGCAGTCCTAAATTGTGGTTTGCGGAATCGTACGTAACACGATCCTATAGCAATACCCACCCTGCGACTCACTTTTGAGGGTTACGGAAGATGATGAGGGCGGAACCGAAGGTTTTCTTAGTAGGGGAAACGCGTATCGTGGAAGAAGGGTTATCGGCTTATTTGGCGTATGTGGGCGCCCCGAACTGGAAAACCGATGCGCCTAGTGACTCCGAAAGATTATGCGAGGTATTCGGGAGGTTATGCTATCGGTCGTTTGAGCCTGGGCTTAACCCGAACGTCACTAGAGTGCGGGAGGGGAATCGACCTTATCTAGAAAACATTTTGGCTTCAGGTCACGGGAGTGTATTGGAACATCCGGTGTTGAATTTCATTTTTGCGGATGTGAGTCGTGTTTTTACACATGAACTCGTGCGTCACCGTGCGGGCACGGCTATTTCTCAGGAATCGTTGCGTTACGTGCGTTTAGAAAAATTATCGGCGTACATTCCAACCGAAATTCACGAAGACGAGCGCGCGATGAACATTTTTGTGCGCACGATCGAACAGTTGGAGGAGGTTCAAGAGACACTGGCGGAACTTTACGGAATTGCTGCGGAAAAGCAATTTGACCGCAAAAAGAAACTCACCTCGGCGTTTCGGCGCTTGGCGCCGATCGGTGTGGCGACGACAATCGGTTGGTCTTGTAATTTCCGGGCGCTGCGTCATGTAATTGAGGCGCGCACCGACCCGCACGCGGAGGAAGAGATTCGACTGGTGTTTGGAAGAGTCTACGAAATAGTGCGGGAACGTTACCCCAACGTGATGAGTGACTATGAGATAGAAATGGTTGACGGACTGCCGTGGGTACGGCCGCTCCATCGTAAGGTATAGAGCGTTGCCTTGGGACGGCAAGTCCGCACGAAGAGATATTGGAGCATTCTTAAATAGTAGGAGGGATGAAGAGAGATGCTTTTCGAGGTCAGAGAACGTTTTAAGTTATCTGAAAAGTTCCTGGACGACTATCGGGGTCGTCAACCACAATGGGGTCCTTTGGGTTACGTGACGTATAAGAGGACCTACGCGCGACCTGTGCCCGATGGAAGTGGACGCACTGAAGAGTATTGGGAGACGTGTCGCCGTGTTGTTGAAGGGTGTTACACGATTCAGTTGAACCACTGCCGCAATTTGAAGTTGCCCTGGGACGCGCGCAAGGCGCAACGTTCCGCCCAGGAAATGTTTCGACTGATGTGGGAATTCAAGTTCCTACCGCCGGGTCGGGGTCTTTGGATGATGGGAACGGATTATATCTATGAGCGAGGTTCGGCCGCGCTGAATAACTGTGCTTTTGTTTCGACAGAGGAAATTGACTTCAGTTTTTCCGAACCCTTTTGCTTTCTGATGGACATGTCCATGCTAGGGGTAGGTGTGGCGTTTGATACCAAGGGGGCGGGGAAAATCATCATTCAAGAGCCCAAAATAGCGGAATATACGCATGTTGTTGAAGATTCCAAGGAAGGCTGGGTAGACCTAATTCGCGTCCTGTTGGATTCCTATGCCGGACATGGAAAACGTCCCGCCCACATTGATTACTCGAAGATTCGTCCCTTGGGGGCACCCATTCGCACGTTTGGCGGCATTGCGCCGGGTCCGGGTCCCTTGATGGATGCGGTCGAAAACATCGACAAGGTACTCAAACCTAGGATCGGCGAACGGATTTCCAGTGTGGACATTACCGACCTGATGAACGTCATTGGAAAATGCGTAGTTTCCGGAGGCGTGCGCCGCACAGCGGAGTTGGCATTGGGAGCCCCGGACGACGACGCCTATCTGACGCTCAAAGATCCCGATATCAATGGCGACAAACTGATGGCTTGGCGCTGGGCATCAAATAATAGCGTAGCGGCAACCATCGGGATGGATTATAGCCGTTTAGGGACGCAGACGGCGAAAAATGGCGAGCCAGGGTATTTTTGGCTTGAAAATGCCCGAGCCTATGGGCGCTTGAAAGACGGTGTAAACTATAAAGACGCTAAAGTTGCCGGCACAAATCCCTGTGCCGAACAGAGCCTCGAGTCATACGAGATTTGTAACCTCGTAGAAACGTTCCCGTCGCTGCATGATTCTTTTGAAGAATACAAACGAACACTCAAGTTTGCGTATCTGTATGCCAAGACCGTGACGCTAATACCGACACATAATGAACGTACCAACGCGATCATGTTGCGCAACCGTCGGATTGGGCTTTCGCAGTCCGGAATTGTTGAATCCTTCGAGAAACACGGGAGAAGGACGCATTTTGAGTGGTGTGATAAGGGGTACCAGTACATCTGTGACTTGGATCGGATCTACTCCCAATGGCTGTGTATCCCGGAAAGCATAAAAAAGACCAGCGTGAAACCGAGCGGCACCGTGTCCTTGCTGCCGGGCGTCACGCCGGGTATTCATTATCCCCATTCCAAGTACTACTTGCGTGCCATTCGTTTGGACAAGACGAGTCCCTTGGTAGAGCCGTTGCGGCGTGCCGGGTATACGGTGGAAGAGTCCGCTTACGGCGATAACACCTGGGTGGTGTATTTTCCCGTGCGACATGAAAACTTCGATCGCTCGAAAAATGACGTGTCCGTATGGGAACAGGTAGAAAATGCCGCTCAAATGCAGTATTACTGGGCTGACAATCAAGTGAGTGTCACCGTGACGTTTCGTCCGGAGGAAGCAGCGGATATCCCCCGCATCCTAGAGCTATACGAGACGCGGCTGAAATCCATCAGTTTTCTACCCATTAAAGACCATGCCTACGTGCAGGCACCCTATCAAGAAATCACGCAGGAGATGTATCTCCATGCGGTGTCGCGCCTGAAACCGGTGGATTTTGGTTCCGTCCATACGAACGAAGCAGCGGACTTGTTCTGCGACGGCGACAAATGCGAAGTGATCCTACCAGAAAAATCGCCCGAGACACCGGAATTCGAGTTCGTTTCCGCCAGCGAGGACACAGAACCCGTGCCATCGGCTTAACGGTGTTCGGTGCCCCGATTTTGATTGGATCACCACTCATGTGGTACGGTGATCTGCAGGAAAACAACGACGGGGGCGCACCAACATCCGTGCGCCTCAACTACCCTACCGCAGGAAACAGACGTGTTTGACCTCGGGGAAGTCTCCAAATTCAATGTGCGAAACGCCATTCAACTTCGGGGCAGTGCTTGGCCTGTCCTGAAGCGTCTTTTGACGTATACGCTGCAATACAAGTTCAAGCTCGGCGTATCTATTCTCTTCGCACTGGTCGTTGCTATCTCGTTTACGGTGATGATTTTAGGCGTTGCCGGCGTCGTTCAAGTCGTCTTTGGCAAAGCAGACGCCGTTTACAGTCAAGTCGACCGCTACGCCCACCACGCAGAAGGACTCCCCGCCTGGGTGCAGTCCCTGCTGCTGCAGCTTCCGCTGCCTCAAGCCCTGCCGGAAGAAATCGCCCCACCGGATTCCTCGGAATCGCCGCCAAGTGCCATGCAGGAGAAGTTTCGGGGTGTCGTCGCCCTGATGCGGCAACGACGCATGCCTGCACTCACGCTGGCTTGCGGGATAATCCTGGTTCTCACCGTATTAGCAGGGCTCGCGCGGTATTTTCAGGAGTACTTTGCCGGTCTGGTCGGAGCGTCGATTTCGGTTCAACTCGCTCGGGAAATGATCGAGAATATCTTGAAGTGTTCCCTGCGGTTTTTTGAGCAGCACCCGAGTGGCGAGATTTTAGCACGACTGACCAACGACGTCTTCCAAGTCAATCGCGGCTTGGCAAACGTCTTTGTGAAGGTTATTCGAGAACCCTTCAAGATGGTGTTTTTCCTGGCGGTCGCAATTAGTGCAGACCCCGCCCTTACCCTGATAGGTCTGTGTGTATTGCCGCCGGTGGTTCTGATCATCATCAAAGTGGGCAAACGTTTCAAGCGCAGCATGCGCCGCTCGCTTCAGAGTGTCGCCTCGCTGGCGTCTGTCGGTAACGAGGTATTCAACGGCATCATGGTGGTCAAAGGGTATTGCATGGAGCCGTATGAACTACGCCGTGCCGAAAGCGAGTTGGGGAAACTCCGCCAGCATCTGGCGAAGATGGTACGCGCCGATGCCGCCATTGGTCCGCTGGTCGAAACAGTGCTCATCCTCGGCATCATTGGGTTTGTCTTGATTACGAGTTACCGCGTCGAACAAGGCGTGGTCACGCCAGACCGCTTGGTAAAACTGGTGTTTGCTCTTGCCATGATCCTAGACCCTGTTCGAAAACTCTCTTCCGTCAACAACATGGTGATGGGAAGCGTGGCAAGTGCCGAGCGCGTGTTCGAGTTCATCGATGTCAAGCCAGACATTGTGGAAAAGCCAGATGCCGTGGAATTGCCACCCCTGCGCGAAGCGATCCGATTTCACCAAGTGTCATTCTCGTACGATGGCAATCGAGAAGTGATCTCGGGGATTGATCTCGAGATTCGCAAAGGCCAAATTGTTGCCATCGTTGGATTTAGCGGCGCAGGCAAAAGCACGTTGGCAAAGCTTATTCCGCGGTTTTACGACGTCACGGGTGGCGCCATTACGATTGACGGTGTGGACATCCGCGATGTCACATTGAAAAGCCTTCGGGGACAAATCGGGTTGGTCACGCAAGATACCATCCTCTTCAATGAAACGGTGCGAGAGAACATCACTTTCGGCGAAATGGTGTTTTCTGACGAACGCGTGCGTCAAGCGGCGCAAGCGGCGTACGCCCACGAATTTATCTGCGCCCTCCCGAATGGCTACGACACGGTAATCGGGGAAAGCGGCGGCACCCTTTCAGGCGGACAGCGCCAACGGCTCGCCATCGCCCGAGCGATTATCAAAGACCCGGCTATTCTCATTCTGGATGAAGCCACGTCAAACCTAGACTCGGAAAGCGAGCGAGCGATTCAAGAAGCCATCGACCGTTTTATTGCAGGACGAACAACCCTTGTGATCGCTCATCGTCTCTCCACCGTTCTACGTGCCGACAGAATCTTGGTAATGGACAAAGGGCGGATTGTCGAACAGGGAACCCATCAGGAACTGCTGGCTCGCGGCGGTCTCTATCGAAAACTTTACGAGACGCAGTTCGGCGCCGTGAAGGATACCACGGAATGAAACGGGTCGTCTTCGCCGCTACGGCGATGGGCATGGTGATCGCCGGAGGCGCGGCAATTTGGGCGTACAACAGGTATCTTTCCTCAAACACTCCTCCTGAAGTATCTTCCGAACCAGTTGTTTCTTCCGTCCCTAACACAGCACGCGTGCGCGTTGTCGGATTGGATGGTGCGCCTCTCAGCGGTATGCTACCCATTGCTACCGAGACACCCAACGCGTTTGATGCCCCTGTGGCAAAGGGCAAGCCAACCGATTCTCAAGGACGAGGGACGATCGTGCTTGATCCGAATCGTTGGCTCTATGTTCGCGCGTGGGATCCTCAATTACGCTTTTTCGCCAACAACTACTTCGAAGTGCCGAGTGGCAATGCCGCAGTCCGCGACGAACTGCAAATTGTCATGGTCGAGGGCGCCACGCTCAAAGCCCGCCTTTTTCGTGCGGACGGGTCGCCCGCAGCACTTGAGAACGTCGGGCTGATGATGTTTCATCCGGATAAGGGTCCCTGGTGGCCCAGCGAGGCGGATACCGACGACGCTGGAAATGTACAGTTCAGCCGAGTCCCCGCCGGTAAATTTCTTCTTGCATTGAAAACGTCGCAGAGCGGACGGATTGACCTTCCAGCCGTTTTTCTTCCGCCGGGCGGCGAGACCGATTTGGGCAATGTGCAGTTACTCCCGGATTGACATGCCGTACGGGTCGTCTTATGGAGCAGAACGGTAGTACACCTTCTCGATTTCAGCGCCTTGTGCGAAAAGGTTGCTTGCCCTTGGCAACTGCCGCCGTATTCTTACCTTTCGTCGCATTGTTTGCGCTCTATATCCAGGCGAAACGTCTACCCACCGATGCACCCCTTGCCCGCATGTACCGTGCCGAAGCGGATATTGCCGTTTTAGCGTACGCTGTAGAAGTCTACAAGGACCGATACGGCATGTATCCGCCCGCAGGGGTTGACGGATTGCGCATCGCCGCGCAATCGCTCTCTGAAGTGGCGTCATATTTTGGTGGAGCGCCACCCACAGACCCCTGGGATAACCCCTATCACTACATCCCGCATACCCAGTACACCGACCCGAAATCTGAAGCGCTGCGGGGACCAACGGGTTTTTTCGCTCCCGATACTTTCCAACTATATTCCCTCGGTGCCGACAGCGATACCGGGGTGCAAAACCCCCGCGCTTTACGGGATAATATCACTAGCTGGGATACTCACCGCTCATGGCGTGACGTGTACCGCGCTTTGACTCAACAATACGTTCAACAACGAAAGCAGTGACTCATGCGCGTGGTTCTTCGATACACTCCAAACCCCTTGGAAGCCGAACTTCCCTGGAACGACTCTGTCACCCTTTTGGATATCAGGAGCCGCGCCACTCGACCGGTCTCCGACGTCGACGTTGCAGAAGCCTTAGCCCATCCCATCGGGATGGATTCTCCTCTTTTCGCCACCGTGAAACCCGGGGAGCGCGTTGCCTTGGTCGTCTCTGATTCATTTCGGCGCACAGGCATTGACCGTGTGTTGCCTCTTCTGCTTGCCGACCTCAACCGGCGCGGCATCGACGAGGAATCGATCTTTTTCCTGTTTGCCACGGGTGTTCATCGTGCCCCCACGCCGGAAGAGCAAGCGCAAATTTTGGGTCTTGAAGTATACAAACGGTTCGCCGACCGTGCCTTTTCGCATAATGCATGGGACGAAAATGGGTTGACCGAGGTGGGTACCACATCGCGCGGCACGACGGTGCGGGTAAATCGCCGTCTTTTGGAATGCGACCGCATTTATGTCACGGGCACGGTGGTGATGCACTATTTTGCCGGATTCGGCGGGGGACGGAAATCGATAGTACCCGGGCTGAGCGGCGCCGATACCATTTCGCAAAACCATTCCTTAAACCTAGATCCCATACACGATCGACTCAATCCCAATGTACGCATCGGCGTACTCGATGGCAATCCCGTCGCGGAAGACATGCAGGAAGGCGCTTCTTTTGTCCCTGTGGACGGCATCATTAATACTGTCTTGGACAAAACAGGCGAGATAGCGGCCCTCATTGTCGGCGATATCGTAGCGGCTCACCGTGCCGCAACAAACTCTGCCGCCGATTTGTACGGTGTTCCTTTGAAAGAAAAAGCCGATTTGGTCATCGCCTCCGCAGGACCGGTGCGCAACTTTATTCAGGCGCACAAAGCCCTCTACAACGCCTATCAAGCGATGAAACCGGGCGGACGTATCCTTTTTGTCGCGCCTTGTGCCGAAGGGCTCGGTGGGGAAACATTCACCAAATGGTTGCGGTTAGGAGATCGGCACGCCGTTTTCGCAGCCCTGCGCCGCCAAAGTGAAATTAACGGTCAAACCGCATTATCCACCTTGGAAAAAACGCCGTCCGCCCTATTTGTAACTGAAATGAGCGAATCAGATGTCCGCTTGCTTGGCGGTAGAAAAGCCCCATCGCTCGAGAAAGCATTAGACCAACTACGAACGGAGCTTCCTGCGCATCCTACGATTTGCTTTATGCCGCACGCAGAGTACACCGTGCCAATTCCCACCTCTACCTTTGATCTCGCCTAACCGCTGCAACACCCGCACAAAAGTAAGTAGAAGAGCAATCACCTCATTGCAACCAGGGAGCAACCCATGTCCGGTTGGTTACGTCGCCTTTTCTCTTCAAAATCCCCTACCCTCTCTCACCGATCTTCCCCGCGCGTATTATCGTTCCGAACGGCGAGTCTCCCCGAAGATTTCTCACGGCTAGTCTCGGGCACCTTCATCGGGTTACCGAACGGCACTCCCTTTGAGATGCTTCAGGTATACCGATTCCTCCGTGACGCCATTCCTGACATTTCAGATGCCGTGTGGACATGGAAACGGCTGTGCCAAACGGGTTATGACGTGGAAGTTCTTGCACCCTCTTCCGAATCTGCAAGGCGTCGTGCCGAGCGACTCATTGCCGATTTAGACCGACGGGTCAATTCAGGCGACCGCGGCATGGAAGGGTTACTCGATATCTTTTACACCTCCCTATTCACGTATGGCGCCGCCGCTCTAGAAATCGTACTCAACCGCGATCGGTCTGCCATCTTTGACGTAGTCCCCGTGGATGTGTGGACCGTCCGGTTTCGCCGCGAAAAACAAACCCTTCAACCGTATCAGGTTTACGACGGCAAAGAAATCCGACTCCCGTCGAAGCTCTTTCTTTACGTCGGTCTCGACAGAGACGGTACCAATCCGTATGGCAGGTCGATGCTGCGCTCCATCCCGTTTGTGGTCAAGATTCAGCAGCGTCTTATTGAGGACATGGCAAAAGCCATGCGAAATGTGGGATGGGCAAAACTACACGTCCGTTACACGCCGGAACCCCGGGAACGCGGGGAGTCGCCCGAAAGCTATCAGGAAAGGGTGGAACGCAATTTTCAGGACCTTCGGGACCGCTTGAGCGGGCTCGAAGCCGACCAAAATTTGATCACCTATGACAACATTGCCGTGGAATTGATTCGGGGAGACCAGCGGTCAGTAGTCTTCTATGAAAACCACAAAGCAATCGAAGAGCAGATCATCACGGGTATGCATCTCATGCCTATCCTCGTTGGCAGGAACTACGGCACAACGGAGACTTACGGTACCGCACAATTCGAAATCATCAACCGCCAAGTCGAAGCCGTTAACCGCAGTGTCAAACGACTGCTCGAACGACTCTACAACTTCGAGTTGTCTTTGATGTGGGGGGAGGCGCGCGCCCATGTCCGTATGCGTCATAACCGCACCGTCGACCCGCTCAAAGAAGCTACGGCACGCGGAAAAGAAATCGAAAATGCAATTCGTCTGGAAAAAGAGGGATTTATTGACCATGAAATGGCGGCAAAACGGCTGAATATCGATCTACCGCCCCATACCTGAACTGACACCCCATGTCGCGCTTTTTTCTAAGGAGATACTACCGATGGAACTGCAACCGTTCTTTTTCCGAAGAGAAGGGAGTATTGTCGGACTGCGGGTTCACCCAACAGACTCGTCCGCCGCGGACGAGGTGAATCAGTTTGCCCTACGTCCCCTAAAATCCGAAGAGTTCGCCGTGTTTACGCTCGACCTATGCCACAACCAGATCGATCGACATTTCAGCCGTTTTCCGGATGAAGAATTAGAGACCATCAACCGCCTCGTGGTAGGCAGGCCGTTGATGGAACGTCACGACCTCCGCGGATCGTTGCCTCGCGGCACCTTTTTCCGCTCACGCTTGCACCGTGACGACGACCGCACGAGTGTGCGCCCTGATGTATACGTTTTGCGGACGCCCGACAATGCCTCTTTCATTCTGAACATCGAAGGCGGCGTCTATCGAGAGACTTCAATAGGATTTGCGTTCCAGACACCCGAATGCAGTGTTTGCGGACGCGACCTTCGCACCTGTGACCACGTCCCAGGCAGAACCTACGGCGACGTGTTGTGTCACTCCATCATGCGGAACGTCTTGGAAGTTATCGAAGGTTCTGTTGTTGCGTCCGGCTCACAAGGGACAGGTTTTGTCGCCGGTGGCAGATCGTCTTCCTTCCCTGATGCGCTCGAATCCGCCCGTTCCCTCTATCACCGCCCGATAGAACTTCATACTTCCCGTACGTGGGCAAGGGAATGAGGCTGCGGAGGAAAGATTTATGAAACGGTCCAGTGGGAAAAAGGAAATAGCCGCTGCTGCATGTAACCCTTGTCCTTATGAAATGGCGTATGACGTCCAATTTCAAAAATTGGAAGAAAACCTCGAAGACCTTCGAGAACGGGTACGTCGACTCGAAACGGTACTCGCGCGCGGCGTGCTCTTGCTCATCGCCAATCTCATCGGCGTTGCAGGCTCATTGACACAACAATTGCTACGTTAGGAGGAGGCGCATGTACTGGAAGACTATTCTCTTGCCTGATAACACCGGTGCGCAGGCACAGCAATGTCCAGACGGACGGTTTGTTCTTCATCGGCATAACGACGAAGAGGGCACTCACCTCGATTTACGATTGGAGTGCGGCGACGTCCTGCTGGGGTGGCGAGTTGCCGGAGAAGTCTTTGCCGGGGAACCTTGGGCAACCGAGAAAATGCCCCATCCCTTGCATTGGCTAGATCAAGACGGGCACGCCATACGAGAAGACGCCGGGTTGTATCACTGGATAGAGCGGACAGAAGACTCGCGCACGGTCCTCTTGCGGGGTCGCCAGGAAGACCGTCTCGTGCGATTCGAGCGCGTCCGCGGCATTGCCCCGGAGATAGCGCGCGCCATTTGCGCTGTCTTACAGGAAACCCAAGTCAATGAACGAGAAGCGGCGCGCCTCATTGCCGACGGCGTCACCGCGCGTCAACGGGCTGTGGCACGGCTCTGTGGACTGGGCAAAGAGTTGGATGGCACGGCTTTTGATGAAGCCGTCTGGCGCAAGTCACTCCAAAACCTGACACTGGACGAAATTCATGACCTCTTGCGGCTGTTTGAGGTGCGCTTTGACCTTGCGTACCCACCCGCGCCGGTGGCTATACCCGAAACGCTCGTGTCAAGTGAAGAGGGCGCGCATTTGGAGCGAGGACTGAATATCCTTCGTTCCACAGAGGAGTAAGGAACCCAACGTCGGCACGCCGGCGGAACCCACTAAAAACAAAGGCATTTCCAAAACAATCAGACATTTCCCCCAATCGAAAAGGAGTTTACTTCTATGGCTTTTGGTGATGTTGGCGGAACCATTACCGAATTAATCTTGACCTGCCGTACCCCTTCTTCCGGCACGGTGCACATTGAAAAAGGGGATGCCGTTTCCCTTGTAGGCCCTTACGTCGTGACCAATACGGCAGCGGTAGAGAGTCCTGTGCTAGGACAAGCCATGGCCGCTGCATCTGGAAACAACGTGGCTCTTCCAGTGAAGGTGCGCGGCATTTGCGTTTTTGCATACACCGGTAGCGCGCCCACGATTGACGGCAAAACGGGAATCACCGCAAGTAGTGATACGGGCAAAGTGAAAGCGCCTCAATCCGGGGACGGTTCCGGCATCGTTTTGAAAACCGATACCGTGCAATCCGTTGTGCATGTACTTTTGTAAACCAAAAAACTCAGGAAACACAGGAGAAAGTTTCTATGGTATATCGTGATGACCGCTTGCGGGAGCGTGCCGCTTTCCTTTCGCAAGACCCAGAAAGGTTGCGGCAAACCCGCGGCCGCGAGCTATACGAGCAGTTAGGCACGCTCGGTATATCCTACCATCAGTATTTCCGTGCTCTGGGTACCAATGTTCAGGACTACTGTGCCCAGGAGTTCGGCATTGACCTCGACCGTATCACCGTCGACCGATTTTTTCAATCGGATCCCAATGCCAAATGGCTTTTCCCCGACATCGTTCGCGAATCCGTCCTGCAAGGCATGCGCCGAAAACCGGTTTACCCGCAATTGATCATTCGCGACGAGGCCGTGGACGGTACGGCGTACGACGTCCCGTATGTGCAAGAGGCCGCTTCCGAGGAAGAATTGCACAGTGTTGCAGAAGGCGCCGCCATTCCCGAATCGGAAATTACGTACGGTGACCGCATCGTGCGCATTGACAAGAAAGGACGCGGCGTGATTGCCTCCTACGAGGCGATCCGGCGAATGTCCATCGACATGTTGCGCGTGCATTTGCAACGCATGGGCGAACGCCTCGGACGTAACCTCGACGCTCGACTTGCCCACGTTCTCGTGTACGGCGACTCTTCAGGCGCCGCTACGGCGGCTCTGACCCTGAACACCGCTGCCGCAGGAAGTTGGAGTTATGAGGACATTGTGGCGGGGTTCATGAAACTAACCCTGGAACATTATTTTACACCCACGCACATGCTCGCAAGCGGGGCGCTCTGCCGCACCATTTTGTCGTTGGATGAGTTCCGCGATGCCGCCTTGTTTGACTTTGCCAAGACCGGCAACCTGCCCACCCCATTGGGAGTTCGGCTTATCCCCATGCCCGACCAGCCAGAACATAAGCTTACGATCCTTGACGCCGGATATGCCGTTCAAAAACTGACGGAACAAGACCTGCTCGTCGAAAGCGACAAGCTCATTCAACAGCAATGGGACCGCACGTACCTCACCGTCGTGACGGACTTTGCCGTCATTTACGAAAAAGCCCGAGTAGTGGTCCAAAGCGATTGGACGTAATCCCGAAGCCGCGGGGCGGGACAGCGCTTGTCCCGCCCCAATTACGGAGATTCTTGAGCAATGAACCCCTTTACGAACGAAACGCGGGTACGCGCCAAATTTCAATTTCACGATGTCGTGACGGTGTCCCCTTCGCTCATTGAAAACGCGATCCATGACACCCACACCGAACTCCTTCGCTATCTCGATCCAGACGTGGACACGGACCCGCTTCCTGATGCCCTTGTCATGGGGGAAACCCTCCTGGCGGGGGCTCAGGTCTTAAGGTCACTGGCATATGCTGACGCGGTAAGTCAACGTCGGTTAACGATTGGGGCAAACCGCATTGAAGCCGGCGACCGGTTTCGCGCACTGCTCGCTGCCGCATCGTTGGCAGAAAAGAGCGGGTGGTATGTGTTGGAACCGTACCTTACAGCCGTGCCGCCAAGACAAGTAAGTGCCGTCACCAATTCCCACGACATTTGGGGACACAGAGCCTATGGTGATCAAACTCAATGATTATCGCTTTGACCCGGCAACAATACAGATAAAAGACCAGATCGAAGAAATCGGCGGCAGAAACCGGCGCCGCATCACGTTAAGCGGGATCATTGCTGACAAGCCCACTGTCGAAGAAGTCGAGCAAGTCTTGGACGCTATCTATTATGCCGCCTCGCATACCACCTACGACAACGAACTGTCTCTGCGCGAGGGAAGACGTCTCTGGGTGCGCTGCTGTGCGGGAACGCGGCGCGTGGGGATGGAGATCGGTTTTGGCGCGTTCGAACTACTTCTCGAGTCGCGCGACCTCACGGAAGAATCCATCGCGATAGAACAGCAAATCTGGGCAATTGCCTCATCCGGCGCGACATTCGCCCTCTCCACGATTGGTTCCGCTCCCGCGCTGCCAACCATCGTCTTGACCGCCGCCGCTTCACTTGTCGCCCCCTCATTCAGCGATGGCGAACGACGAATCGTTTTTCCGGGTACGGTATCTCCCGGTGCTACGTTATGTTTGGATGCATCTCAAGGGAAGGTGATCCTTAATACCACCGACGTTACGCCTTATGTAGTTGGCAAATTTCCGCGCATCGTCTCACCTGAAACCGTGTGGACCTACTCCGACGAATCTTCCACGAATCCGGTAGGCGAAGCAGTTATTTCCTATCACCATCGCTGGTGGTAAAACTGAAACGCACAGGGACGTGTTGCATGCACTATCTGATCGAAATTCTTGATACGGGTAACCGTCGTATCCATCAAATCACAGACGCCCCATTTATCGAGGTCATTTGCCGTACGCCGGACAAGACCGACCGCATGGCGATTCTACTCGAAGGGACAAACTACGATATCAGCCCGGCTTACTGTGTGCGTTTCTATCTGGAAGAAGACCTGATCTGCGAAGGTTCCGTGCTGTCGGTCATTCCCCATTGGGAAGACACTGAGCGCCTCGTGTTTGGACGGTATGTGCCGTTTCGCTTTTTCACTGAGGTCGTTGCGGAACGTCATGCCGGTACATTCGACGGTGCGGTAACGCGGGCTTACATGAACCAATCTATCGACCATATCGTTCGGGATGCCGTGAATCGAACGCTCGGTCCCGTGCACTACGGCATAGACCATACGGCGTTTCCCGAGGGAGCAGTCCGTGAATACCGCAAGTTTATTTCGCGAAAACGGCCGGACAACGAACTTCAAATTGGCGGCATTGAGCACGGACAATGGGTCGGCGCCAACCGCATCGACCTCACGGGCGCGTTCGCAAAGGACGGAGACACCATTTCCGGTCTAGTCGTAGACGGCACGCCCTGGCCCGACATTCGTCTCATGCTCATTGATACCGAAGAAACCACACGCAACGCCCACGCCATCAAACGACACCCGGAAGTCGCTGCGTGGACCGAGGCGCAATATCTCACCAGCGCTTACAAGAGGCGTGCCGACAACGCACATGCCGCCCTACAGTCTCTCTTGACGACGTATGGAATCGAAGCCATCGAACTAAACCCACATCGGGACATATCCGGGGCGTTTGACGACCGTGTAGATGCTTACGGGCGATATCTTGCCCTTGTCTACGGCGGCGGGATGTGTTTCAACGCGGCAATGGTGGAACTGGGACACGCGGACGTCTATCTCTATGATTCAGGACGCTATCTGGTACCTGAACTGGAACTGAAGGATTTCTTTTCTTACCGCGCCTTGTCCACTGACACGATTCAACCCGTGCCTGGCTATCTACGCCACGTGGATTTGAAAGCCGGGCTCTTGGAATCGCTCACGGCGCTCGCCTATGCCGCTGGCGGCTACGTCTGGTCTATTTCATCTGAAGGGACTGTCTCTTTTCGTTCCGCCGACATACCCAACCACGTGTTTTACGTAGATGAGGGCAACCTCGACGCCGCTTTGGGCTTAGAAGACTCCGATTTGGTGAACCGAATCGTTTTCCTTGGCAACCCGATTGAGGGCGCTTTCCAAAAAACCTACGATCAGACCGGTAGTATCGCGGAATACGGTGCCCGTGCCGCACGCCTCGAATATTACGCGTTGTCCCGCCTCGAAGATGCCGATGCCCTCGTGGCTGGTTTACTCAATGACATCGCCTATCCGAGCGCCCGCGGTCATTTGTTCTTTCCGCACGGAAACTCGCAACTCCGCGTAGGCGACATCGTCGAGCTGCGGGGCGAACGGGTAAGACGATATATCCGCCGAATCAGCGGCGAATGGGCGGACCGCTTCGCAGACCGCGTGGTTGGCCGCGCGGCTTCAATCCGTTATGAGATCGCAGGGCAACATGTTTCCACCGAAGTCCAATTCACTTCGCCGTTACGTTCTGTCGAATCTCCGCTCACCTTTATAGTCCGCGGACAACCCGGACCAACCGTTCTCTACCAGTTTCGGCTGGACGATGACGGCGTGGGCACGGATCTCGGATTTCATCTCGACTAGATTCACAAGTCCAGAGGAGTACATGCATGGCTATCAAAGGCAAAACCTATACCAAGACCAGCTGGGCATTTCAGGAACGTCCCGTAGCTTCCGCAAAATTAAACCTATGGGACGACCGGATCGAGGCTGCCTTCGAAACCCTTCTTCATGTGTTGAGCCTGGCATGGGGTGGAGGCGACGGCGTCCTGCGCGGCGCAACCCCCGACGATTTGGCCGTACAGGCGACCGACCCGCCAACTCTCGCGGTGCGGGTGGCACCGGGATGGGCATTTATTTCGCACACGCCGTTTCGCCTGGCTTCCCCCGTCACAACGCCGGTCATCATCCCACCTCAACAGCATGCACGAATAGACCTGGTGCAAGCTTGCTTGAGCACGTGGGACGTTTCGGTGAAAACCGGTTCAGAAGCCGTCGCTCCTACGCCGCCGAGTCCGGATGCCGACGCCATTCCCCTGGCTCACCTGTATTTGCGCCCCGGAATGAACACCATTCAACAAGAGGATGACAACACCAATGGATACATCATCGATGCGCGCACGTTTCTCTAAGGACAGAAACAATGTCCGTCTGCTCATAGATGTAGACGGCGCACCCTGTGCCAACTTTCGCTTACGCGAATTCGAAAACCCCGACGGACTCGCCATGGTGCATCGCAGCACCTTAGAATCGCTCGAACGCGTTCGCCGCGAACTCTGTGCCATGGCAGGCGAAGAAGTCTGGGTGATCATTACCGACGCCGTCCGTACCCATGCCGACCTGCAACGTCTCGCACTGCGGTACGGCTGGACCGATGAAGGAGGCTTCGTGGCACGTGACTCGAAACACCTCGTCGAATACGGCGGTATTGCGGTGGACATCGTCGCTGTCAGCGCCGCCGACCGCGCCCATGTCCCCCAATCCACACTGGGCGCTGTGTGCCGAAAATACTTTGACTATGTGAAAGACAACTACAAAGATGGGCACGTGCACGCCGACAACCGCGAACGTGCCCGATAGGAGAGAACATGATGACCTTTACCGACTTCGTCAATAGCGATCAGGGCTTGACTCTTGTCGGCGCATTCGCCGCCGCCATCTGGGCGCTTGCCAAAACCGGAAAATGGTTTGCACACCTTCAAGACCAACGGTTGCAACGCGCGCTCGAAATCCTCGAAGCCGCTATCGAAGAAACCTATCGCACCTACGTACAAGCCATTAAAGCCGCCCGCGCCGACGGCAAACTCACAGAAGACGAACGACGAAACGCCCGCCAAATGGCGCGCGAACGCGCTATCGCGTTAGGAAAACTGGCCGGCGTCGACGTCCTGCGCGTGCTGGGCGAACCCTTCATCGACCTGTGGCTTACTCGCCTGGTCAATCGGGCAAAGTCCAACTCCGATGCTGGCTGGCAAACGCTATCAACCTTCCGGTAAACGGATAATATTCCGTTTGCTAAAAAACAAATTTGCGAGCCCCGTGCCTCGCGCCTAACTATCCGTTTGTATCCAGCTGAATCAACCGCGGCACTCGTCACGGTAAACCGTACCCCCGCACGCAGGGGCAAGGATTGTGGTGTACCCCCGCGTGCGGGGGCAAGGGATTCTTCAGGGAGTTCGTCTAGGCTAATCTCGCGGTGTCCCTTCGCGTGCGGGGGCAAGGGGCTTACTCGCCTTACACGGGAGGGCGCATCACTCATGCGTCCTCCCCGTCCCCTCGCGTAAGGGCAAAAAATTCTGCGCCCTACTACCTCAATGACCGGTTATCTCCCTTCGCTTCTATTCACCCTCCAAAAAAGATTTGACGATTTAGCGAAAAAAGAATAACTTGATCTGCAGGTTTCGCGTTTCTACCATGAGCGTACACGATGCGGCATGTCCTTGAACAGAGGTTACGTGTCTGCCGTTATAGAGTCTCAAAGACAGAGAACAGGAAAGTCTTCTTATGGATCTTGCTAAACTGAAGGATTTAAAGGATTGGCACAAAATACGGAACGACATTCGCGACAAAATCATAGCGGTTCTCGGCAAATTCCCCGACGAAAAACCGGAACCGCAAATGAAAGTCCTAGACGAAGACTCGTTTGACGGTTATGTTCGTAAAAAAATAACGTACTTCGTTGACGAATGGGAGCGTCCCAACGCTTGGTTTTTTATGCCGGATGGAAAAGATGATGTCCCTGCGATTTTATGCTGCCACCAGATGACACCCTTTGGAAAAAACGAGCCGGCGGGTATCGAAGGGGACCCGAACCTGGCGTTCGCAAAGCACTACGCCGAGTTGGGATATGCCACATTAGCGCCCGATTGCATCACCGCCGGCGAGCGGATAAGTTTCTCACTTGAACCCTACGATACCTCGTCTTTTTACAAAGACCATCCCGGGATGTCCGCCATGGGAAAAATGCTGTGGGATCACATGATCGCCGTGGATGTTCTCTGCGAAATGCGGCGTGTGGACAGTGCCCGCATCGGTGTCATCGGCCACAGTCTGGGCGGGCATAACGCGTTGATGCTTGCTGCGTTTGATGAACGTATTCAAGCCTGTGTTGCCAGTTGCGCCTTTACGCGTTTTGCAGATGACAAAACCCCCGACCGCTGGGCGCGCCCCAACGGCTTTGTATATATGCCCAAACTCGCCCCTGCAATCAAAAAAAAGAAGTATCCGTTTGACTGGGAACATGTACTTGCGTTAATTGCGCCAAACCCCACCCTCTTGTTGACCGCTTTGAACGACGAATGCTTTTCGAATACCGAGAGTTGCGAGACCGCTGTTGAAATGGCAAAAAAAATCTATCGCCTGTTAAGTGTGCCAAACGGCATCCACATCGAAACCCATAACGAAGGACACAAAGTCACGCCGGAATTGTTGGAAAAGGCCGACGACTGGTTTGAGCGCTGGCTGTAACGCAGGGGGCTATTTTCTATGACACAATTTACGTGGTGGGATGGAAGTCTTGTTGGTTTGTATTTACTAGTGACCATGATTGCGGGGATCATGGTCCGAAAATACGTCGGGAAGGTGGAACATTTCCTTGTTGCCGGTAGAGAAATGAACGTCTATCTCGGCATCGCCTCCCTTGCCGCGACCGAGTTCGGCATCGTAACCTGCATGTACACCGCACAAAACGGGTATCAGAAAGGTTTTGCGGGGGCTACCCCAGGCATCTTGGTAGCGATCGCTATGCTTGTCGTAGGGCTTACAGGTTTTTGCATAAAACCCCTTCGCGATGCGGGGGTCATTACCATCCCCGAACTCTTTGAGAAACGCTTTGGCCCGCGCATTCGTTGGGCAAGCGGTGTGGTGATCGTGCTGGGTGGCTTACTGAACATGGGCGTCTTTCTGCGCACCGGCGGCGACTTTCTGGTCACGGTTTGCGGTATGGACCCGAAATTTCTCACCTTGATGATGACCGCCCTCTTGCTCATGGTAGCAACCTATACCGTGCTCGGCGGTATGCTTTCCGTCTTGGTCACGGATTTTCTCCAATTCATCGTCATGAGTGCAGGAATGCTCGTCGTCACAGTGCTTATTCTTTGGAGAATCGGTTGGTCAACCCTCGTCCAGACCGTCGAACAACACTACGGCGCGGGCGGGTTCAACCCCTTTCTTCACGCAGATATGGGCGTCGATTATGTCTTGTTCAACACCATCGGGGCATTTGCCACCGTGTTAACGTGGCAGACCATGGTGCAGCGCGTGCTCGCTGCAAAAGACAGTCGCGTCGGCCTCAAAGTATACAGCCGCACAAGCTTCTTCTTCGTGTGTCGTTTTCTCATTCCGGGACTATGGGGCATTGCCGCCTTGGCAACGCTGGCGCCCGAAGAACTTCGCCAACTTCTGTCCCCTCAGGAACTCGCCACCCTAACCGCACAACAGGCACAAGACCGCATGCAATTGTTGGCGATGCCTCGATTCTTGAGCACGTTCGTCCCAGCGGGACTCATGGGGTTGCTGGTTGCAGCGATGCTAGCGGCAGACATGTCCACCGACAGCGCCTACATGCTCACTTGGGGTGGCGTGATTTACAACGACATCCTTGCCCCGTTCCGTAAAAAACCTTGGTCGGAAAGACGCGGCATTCTTGTGAACCGTTTTATCGTCGCTTGTATCGGGTTGTTTCTGCTCATCTATGGACTCTGGTACAAACTCGAAGGCGACCTATGGTCCTATCTCCTCTTGACCGGCGCCATCTACGTCTCCAGCATGTCCACGCTTCTCGTGGCATGTTGTTACTGGAAACGCGCGAACAACTGGGGAGCAGCGGCGGCTATCGTCGCCGGGGCGGCAATCCCAGTACTTTTCCTCGTTTTGGAAAAGACACCCGCCACCGCAGAACTCGCAAAAAAGATAGGTCCCAATATTTCCGGAATCGCTGCGTACGTCTTCGCATGGCTGGCGATGATCGTGGGTTCTCTGCTGAAACCGCAACAACAACCGACAAATCCTAAGGCAGTCTCGTAGAACGTAAAAAAAAAAGATAAGGAACAAAACACATGGCTTCGCACACTTTTTGGTGGATTCTGACGATTGCATGCGTGCTGTGGTACACCTTCGTGACCGTGTACGTGACCATTCGTGGCGCCGCTGATATCCGCACCATGCTCAAACATCTATCTTTCCCAGCCGAGAAAGAAGGATGAGAGGGCGCAACACGTTGCGCCCCTACTTTGTCGCGTCGGGGACTCCGCTCCTCGCAATGACAACAGGGGAACAAAGAGGGCGAGCACGGGGCCTCGTCCCTACAGGGAAAAGACGGGGCGATGTGCGAAACGGGCGTAGTTTTAGGCAAAGATATGGCAGGGCGAGTCATGACTCGCCCCTACGGGAACGGCAGGGATGAATGTTACCCGGTTTGTTCGCTTATTTCGAGCGGCGTTTGCTCGTAATTCTTCCTGCCAAGCCCAGTAGCACACCGCTGCTGCCCAGCAACAGCGCCGCATCCGCCGGCGTCGGCAATGTCGCATACGTCTGCGAACCTTCCGCACCCATCGCCAACTGTTTCGTACAGCCGCGACCGCCACCAGTACCCGACTGCGTCCATGTCTTGTTGAAAGTGATCGTTCCGCCGCTCGCTAACGTCTGCGTCTGGGGACTCGGCGTGGTGTACCCAGCCAGACTGTTCCCCGTCCAAGTATAGCTGCCTACTGGCGCATTCGTAAACGTGCGGTCACCCGTGTAGGTCTGACCATTCCCCTCAAACCCACTAGGACCCGCCAATGTCCAACTTGCGGTGTTCGGCGTGACATTGACAACCACCGTGCCCCCGCTACCCGCTGCATTCAGCGATATAACTACCGGGGTAACGCTTAATGACGAGACTACCGCCGACACCGAACTCGTCACATACCCTGTCGCCGACCCTTCCACTTGCCACTCTCCCTGCGGCACCGAGACAAAAATGAAGCGTTCGGAGTTGCTGTCCCACTCGCCCGTCAGGTTTAGGCTTGGCAAGCGGCTGGAAGGATTCGCGCTTTCGGAGATGAGCGTGCCTAAGGCATCTACGACGGCTGCCACTACAGACCCGGGACCAATGGATTTTTGGACAAACTTATCCGTCGATATGTCTCCTTCGACACCACTTGATACTTCTTGTTCCGAATAGGCACCCCAATCGTTCACTTCCGCCTTCACCGGCACGCCTGTGAGATTCTTTACCCGAAGCAGACCGATATCCCGAAATACATTGAGTCCCGTCTGTTCCGGGTCCGTGCTATCTCCGAGCGTCGGTACCGTCGTGGTCTTCCGTCCGCTTGAATAAATGGTTACGGCGTCGCGCAGAATCCTTCTAAACAGGTTTCGTGTCACGTTCACCCCGGAATCCACACATTCCAACCCGTAGCTCAGATCGGTAAAACAGTTTGCCGCCACAAGCGCGCTTGCCCGCGTTCCTCCCATGATCACCGCACCCGTCGTGGGTATTGTGTCTGGTTCGGTATTGGCACTGCCGTCAAAGACGCACCGCGCTATCGTTACGTTCGTAGCATCGGGCACATAAATCAGGGCACAGTTAGGTATGCCAGCCAGACCCGCCGGTACCAGAATCTTGCATTCACGAATCGACGTTCCTGATTGAAGGACGATGCCACAATATCGTCCACTCACAAGCCCCGGCTGAATCACGATCTGCGTCTCTTCCGGATTGGCTCCTACCACGTGTACCCCCGAGGAGATGGTCAACGGCGCGTTCAATGCATATACCCCCTCAGCGACATGGAGAATGCCGCCCCCGGCGTTTGCCGCAACCTCAACGGCATGGGGAATGGTTAAAAAGGGAGAATCAGGACTGGTGCCGGGGTTGGCATCATTTCCTGATGGCGAAACATAGAAACTGCTGATTCCCGTTTGTCTCCACACCTTGGTAAACAGGATTCTTTCCCCTACCGCCGTCACACTGGCGCTTTCCGGGGCGGGTGTCGTATATCCGGACAAGGTTACGCCCTGCCAGGAATAGCTACCTAAAGGTGCGCCTCGAAATGTCCAATCCCCCAAATACGTTTTACCGTTTCCTTCAAAACCATCTGGACCATTCAATGTCCACTTTGCATTCTCCGGCGTCACGTTCACCACCACCATTCCAGCTTCTTTTGGAAATTCCGCCAAGAACGGCCTTGGTGAGCCATCCATGATCGTAAACTGGCCTCCGACAAGCACGCTGTTGCCTTCAGGAGCGATTGCTAGCAGTTCTTGGTTAGCCCCAGGATTCCAGCTCAGGGCGGAACCTGTTTCGATATCCACGGCAGCGGCAAACTGGATGGGTTCCGTACCCATTTGGGTAAATCTGCCGCCGACAATCAAAGTGTTTCCAAAGCCGCCGAGAGCCAGTACATGAGCATCGGGGTTGGGGTTCCAATCAAGAACAGTGCCCGTGGTGGCATCCAATGCGGCAAGATAACGCCGTGATTGTCCGCCGATGTTTTGGAACATTCCTCCGACAAACATGGTACTATCGTTTAGGTAGAAACTAATGACAATGTTGTCTGCACCCGGATTCCAACTTTTTACCGAACCGGTCGTGGCATCGACTGCCGCAAGACGATTGCGGGGTTGACCGCCGACACTTGTAAAAGCGCCCCCAATGTAGACCGTATCTGTAGTGACCGCCAAGGCATCAACAAATGAGTTTACCTGCGCATCCCAACTTTCTACGCTGCCGGATACGGGATTTACAACGGCAAGATAATTCCTGTTTTGGCCGCCGATATTCGAAAAGTACCCGCTAGCGTACAGACGATTTCCCGAGAGTGCCAGACGCGTTACCGTGTTGTTCGGAAAGGGATTCCAGGACGTAGCGTTGCCAAAGCGCGGTTCCAGACGTGCCAAATGGGGACGCGTTTGACCTCCTATAGTTGTAAAATCGCCCCCGGCAAAAACGGCATCCTCCGTACAAGCCAACGCTAGGACCGTGTCATCGGCATCGGGACGCCAAGGCAATACGACATACGTTTGTGGGTCAAAGGCGGCAAGATTTTTTCGTAGGGCACCCCCAATAGAGTACAGATCACCACCGACAAAAAGCGTCGAAGCGTTTGATGCTAACGCTAGAACGTTGCCGCTTGTGTGCACCGTCCAAGGTTCAAGCGTTGCCGTATCGGTATTTATAGCCGCAAGACCTCTACGGGCAACGCCGGCAATTTGGTTGAAAAGCCCGCCGACATGAAGAACGCTCCCCACAGGAAGGAGCGTCATGACTTTATCGTTTGCATCGAAAATCTTTGCTACGACACTGCCGGTGGCTGCATCAACGACTGCAAGATGTTCGCGCGCCATTCCACCGACGAAGGTAAAAGCGCCGCCGAGATAGACCTCGGTTCCCACAACGCAGAGATCCTCCACCGGCTGATCAGCCGATGGTGCCCAGCCGGTCAATGTACCGGAAGTCACATCAAACGCAGCGAGGTAATTCCGGTTTTCCCCGCCTATCAGCGTAAAATATCCTCCCGCATACAGAACTTCACCTGACAGGAATATGCTTGTAACGGTGTTGTTGGCAGCGGGGTCCCATGCGGCAGCCAGCCCGGTGGTTCGGTCGATAGCAGCGATTCGACTATGGGTTGAGCCGCCGATTGACGTGAACTCCCCCGCCGCGTATACGGTGCTGTTGGTCACCCAGAGGTCTCGTACCGTATGGGAAGCATCGGGATTCCAAGCCAACACGCTGCCTGTAGTTGCATCCACCGCGGCAATCCGGTTACGTGCTACGCCGCCGATCGTCGTGAATTCGCCCCCCACGTATAACGTCGTTCCATACAATTTCAGGGCATATACCGTCCCGCTCGTATCAGCGCGCCATGTCGTGTCGAGGGTTCCATCCGCATTGATGTGAGCAAGCCCACTTATGCTTGTCTTGTCCGCGTGAGTAAATGAGCCGCCGACAAACCATCCCCCGGTCATATCGGGACAAACCGCGTAGATAATACCGTCAAAATGGGGGAAAGGTGGCTCTAATTCCCCCGTCGTCGCGTTCACCGGCGCCCCGGAACCGGTATAGGGGCCGACATACTTGAAATTGCCACCAATGTAAGTCGCACAGGGTGTACGAGCGATGGCATGAACCGCCCCATCGGTGACCCAGGTGTTCGGATTGGGCGTTTCGCTGAGTGGAGCGGAGGAGGATGCTGCCCAGGCAATCAGTGCGAACGTCTCAACCAAAAGAAATGCAAGAAATACATCTTTCTTACTCATGTTGCAACCTCCCCGTAGGAAATTTATATACCTTCGCCCATTTAAACTATACAACCGCGGTAGGTTTTCGTCAACAGAATATGTAAGTCCAGTACCTTTGGCACTTTTTGTTATGCCGGATGCGCAATTGAGGAGAAGATTTTTGTGAAGGTAATAGAGAAAGCCACAGACGCGTGGCGTCATAGGTAGGCTTTTGATTATACCCCCCTTATTCCCCCAGCACCCGGGGGATAGCAATGTAGGGGCGGCGCGAGCCCTCCGTACGATGTCCCCTGCACACGCGGGGGGATGGCTCCCCGCGGTGTTGCTCTTCTGTCATCCCCTCTTAGTCCCCCCGCATGCGGGGGGACACAGGGGGGCTGAACCCTGCGCAAGGGATAGAACTCCGTCCCCCGCACTGTCCTTGCGAGGAGCCCTGTAGGAGCGACGCTTCTTTCCCCTGCCCCCGCTGTCCTTGCGAGGAGTGCCGCTAGGCACGACGTGGCAACCCCCTCGGGAATTGGGGGATCACACCGTCTTTGCACGCAGTCCTCTTGCGCTACGCGGTTGAGGGGATTGCTTCGTCGCTTCGAAGACTCGCTCCTCGCAATGACAACCCGTGGGTAGGGAGGGCGAGGCATGCCTCGCCCCTGCGGAAACAACAGAGAAGCGTTTCTTCCCCCTGAACAGACCCTCCGCGCAATGGCAACGGCGCGTACAAGCCTGGTCTGCCTCCCCTATGTAGTGCCAAAGGTTTGTGAACTTATGCCCAAAAAGCTAGACTCTCTCTTGTTTCCCGTTTAATCACAGTGGGGCTAAGCTCCTGCATTTACATGACTTATTTCGTGCAGACCTTTTGGAGAGATATTGGTCGTATCTGATGGAGTTCAACTGTTTGTTTCGGGTTGCGATGGCGCCGTCGCTGAGAGAGACGTTGTCTTTGAGGAAAGAAGGTCTGCCAGAAAACGGGCGCACCAGGCGCGCAAGTCGTCCAATAGAGAATAAACGAGCGGTACGACGACTAGGGTTAGCAGGGTACCTGTTGTCAGCCCGCCGATGAACGCCAAGCCGAGACTTCGAAATTGCACCTCAGAGCCGACCGATCCCCCAACAGCGATGGGTACACAACCAAGGATAGTGGTTAATGCGGTCATCATGACTGGACGAAATCGATCACGGCCAGCTTGAATAATGGCGTCAAAGCGTTCCATGCCCTCGTTGCGTAGTCGGTTGATATGGTCCACTAAGACGATTCCGTTATTGACAACGATGCCAGCCATCAGAATGATACCAATCATTGCCACCGTGTCAAGGGAAACGCCGAACAGGTAGAGCGTCCACCACACCCCGATGAATGCCAGTGGCAATGTGAACAGAATAGACAGTGGGAACACAAGAGATTCAAAAAGGGCTGCCATGACGATATAAATCAATTGACAAGACAACAACAGAGCCGTCACAAAATTGCCCATGTCGCTTTCCATGCCTTGAATGGTTTCGCCCATGCTGACGGTATATCCGCGGGGCATGCGAAACTTCGACGTGACTTCTTTGACCTGCGAGATGACGCCGTAGAAATCGCGGGAACGGGTCTGTGCCCACACGCTGGTGACACTTTTCCCGTTTTCGCGCTGTATGGCACGGGGCGTATTGGCTTTTTCAAACGAAACAAGCTGATTCAGCGGGATTAACTCGTTCCGGTCGGTCAAGATAGCAACATTTTCCAGGTTGCTGCGATTTTTGCGGTCTTCTTCCCGGAACTGCGCCCACACAGCGATTTCTCTGCCCTCTTTTTTCAAGGAGAAGAGTCGAATCCCGCGGAGGGCGAAGTCCACCGTTCGCGCAATCACAAGCGGGGACACACCCGCTTCGTTGGCGAGAGCTTCGTTAATCTTGATCTGAATTTCTTCTCGGGCGATTTCTTCGGCAGTCTTGACGTCACTCAATTCCGGCACAGCACGCAAAAGGGCATCCTTCAAACTTTCGGCATATTCAGCAAGGGTGCGCGTATCGTCTCCCCGCAAACTGAGATGGATTTCTTTTTGATCTTCGCCGCCTTTTGCGACCTCAAATTCCAGTTTTACACCGGGCACTTGCTTGGGGAGCGTCTGCCAAAGAATGTCGCGCACCTCTTCCGTGGTGTACGGAAATGTCTTGCCAGGTGGCAAATCCTCTTCTTGCAGGAGAAACAACACAATGCGGCCATCTGTAGGTGAAAAAGAGGCAAAGACATTCTTGATTCCAAGCTCTTCCCGTCGTTTGTCAATATATCCCCGAAGCATCTCCACCGTCTCGCGGGCGCTTTCCACATTGAAGCCCTGTTCAAACCGCAAATTGATCTCCACTTGGCGCTGGTCGGCCTCCGGCATGCGCTCCATGCCCACTTTACGGTAGGGAATTGCGACGGTCGCGGCGAGCAGTATGCCCAAGACACATAACGTATGAACACGATGCCGAAGTGCCCCGCTGATGCAGTAGGTGTATTTTTGGATCAACTCGTTCCGGATCGACGAAAACGCCCGATCGAGGACATAGACCTGCTGCGAATTTCCCTTTTTGAAATACCGCGCAAATATTTGGATGAACGGGTGCCCCGCATTCGGGTTCAACTCTTTCATATGGGCGGCTGCCAAGGGGATCAGCGTCAAAGCAACCAATAGGCTTGCGCCCAGCGCAACGGTGATCGGCATCCCAAACTGTTTCATGTAGGTTGCCATTTGTCCGGATTCGAGGTACAGAATCGGCACGAAGACCACAACGGTGGTCAAGGTGGATGCGGTGATTGCCATCCCCACTTCTGACGCCCCGCGTTCGGCGCTTTCTGTTGCGTTGTATCCGAGACTGTTGTAGCGGTAAATGTTTTCAATAACTACGATGGAATTGTCCACAAGCATGCCCAACGCCACGATAAGGGCGATCATCGTCACCAGATTCAGCGTAATGCCGCTGAAGAACATGTACACCAAGGCCACCACGACCGAGGTTGGTATCGATAATGCCACCAGCAGAGTGGGACGTATACGCCAAAGAAAAATGTACAAGACGCCGATAGCCAACAAAGCGCCGATCTTGCCCGCATCCAATAGTGCATCCAAAGCCGCGGTGATGATCTTGGACTGGTCAAAGATGACAAACACGCGTGCGTCCTTGAGCAACGGGTCTTGTTGCAGTCTTTCCAGCTCTTCTTCTATTGCCCGACAAACCGCTACGGTATTTGCTTCGGACTCTTTCTGCACCATGACGGCAACCCCGGAGCGCCCATCAATCGTGTAGTCCGTATCGATTTCACGCGAACGGTAATTTACGGCAGCGACATCCTTAACACGAAGCGTGCCGTTTCCGAGCGGTAACGAAGCGATATCTTCGGGTCCCCGAAACTGGTTTTCCACCCGTACGTAGTACTTACGTCGCCCGTCGGTCATTTCTCCGATAGATAAGTTCAAATTGCTGCGTTGAAGCGCAGCGACAAGCCGATACAGACTTAAGTTGCGACTTCGAAGAACCGATTGGTCGAACTCAATCAGTATTTCTTGTTCTGGTTTCCCGAATACTTGAACGTCTGCGACACCGTCAAGCCGTAAAAGACGCGACTTGACTACCGTGCGGGCAAGATGCGACAACTCTTCGTAACTGCCTGCCGTAGTGAGCGTGAAAAACACCACCGGAATGGCGTCGGATGACCAACGACGAAGAAACATCTGACCGACTTCTGCCGGCAACTTGAGCCGCAACCGTTCCATCCGGTCCCGCACGTCGGCGGCGGCTGTGCTCATATCGGCATCCCAGTCGAACTGTAGTCGTATGGAACAACCATCGCTGTTGGATGTGCTGGTGATGCGTTTGAGTTGATTGATCGTTCGGAACTCTTCTTCAGCTGGGATGGCAATTTCGTTTTCAACTTGTTCGGGGGTGCCGCCTGGATAGGGGATAAAACAAATGATGAATGGAAATTCCATCTTGGGAAGAAATTCCAGGGGGATTCGATACCATGCAATGGCTCCTAGCCCGAGCATGGTGATAGCCAACATAATCACCGTGACCGGTCGACGAATCGAAAAATGTGGCAGTGAAACGTTCACGTCCGATCTCTTCCGCCGAACACGTAATACACCATGGGAATAATGACCAACGTCAATATCGTAGAACAAGACAAGCCGGCAATCAGAGTCACCGCAAGCGGGTAGCGCAGTTCAGCCCCTTCGCCAGTTTGCACCACCATAGGCAACAAACCGAGTACCGTGGTCAACGTCGTCATCAAAATGGGGCGCAAGCGCACTTTTCCTGCCATAACAAGGGCATCCGTTTTCGAGATCCCGCGTTGTCGAAGCTGGTTGACGTAGTCGACAAGTACGATGGCATTGTTTACCACGATGCCCGCCAACACGATCGCGCCGATAAATACCATGACGCTGAGGCTTATCGAAAGCAGGTAAAGCGTGTAAGCAACCCCAATCGAAGCCAATGGCACACTGAACATCACCAAGGCAGGGTGTATCAGAGATTCGAATTGGCACGCCATAACTACATACACCAGGAATATGGCGAGCGCGATGGCGAAATAAAGGCTTCGATACGATGTCTGCAACTCTCGATTTTGTCCCGCCAACACAATTTGGTAATCCTTTGGTTTTGGAACGGTTGCCACTCGTTTCTCAATGTCTCGCGAAATCGCCGCCAGGTCGCGTCCTTCAATGTTCGCCGCGATCACCGCCACCTGACGTTGCCCAATCCGTCGGATCTTGCTGGGACCATCCTGGATCGTGATCTTTGCCACCGCCTCCAAAGGAATCGGCGGATTGCCCTCCTTCACCGAGAGGGAGCGCAGGTCTTTTAGGCTGCTTAACCGCTGTCGGTCGGTGCGGACGCGGATGTCAATTTTCGTACCGCCTTTGTTGAACCGCGTGGCAAGATCCCCCTGCACTTCGGTGCGCAATTTCTGCGCAACCTGGTCGGCACTGATCCCTTTTGCCGCCAGTAAATCGCGGTCCAGCTCGATGATGACTTCCGGATACCCCTCTTTCAGAGTCAGTTCCGGGTCTTTCAAGCCGGGTATCCCTTGAATCGCATCCAGCACGTCACGACCGACACGCCGCAACTCTTGTAAATCATCGCCACGTACTTGAATCTCTACGGCTGTTTTGAAGCTGAACAACGAGGGTAGGGTAAACGTGATGTTGTTGGTGCTTTTTCCTTGCAGGCGCTGGCGAAGCCCGTCAATGATCTCATCTTGAAACCGTACCATCTGCTTTGGGTCTTTAAGACGGCAGGTAAATAAGGCGATGTTTTCTCCGCGCTCGCCCTCCCCTCGGGTCTTTTCTTGACCGATCGCCAGCGCAACGGTCTCTATTTCCTCGGTAGACATGGCTTCTTGTTCAATAATCTGCGCCTGTTGGGCGGTTTCCTCCAGACGGGTTCCGGGCGGTGCCTCCATGCGAATGCCAAACTCGCCCTGTTTCAACGGGGGAATCAACTCTCTACCCAGCCCACGAGCCAAATATAACGAGTGAATCGTGAGAAGAAGGGCTAACGCTAGTATAGCGGGCGCCAGATGCAACGCCCTCCGTAACGTATATCCATAGGCGTTTGTAAAAAGTGCAAATGCTTTGTCAAATAAATGGAAAGGTACCGTAACAAGAACGCTGAGCACGGTGCGAACGATGCGGTAAACAGCCACGCCTAAACCCACAACCACAAAAAGAACAGTCGTGGCTAATGACGCCGTCCAACGGAGAGCCACGTTGACGACAAACACAACTATAGAAAGTCCCACTTGGACCAATAGGAGGGGGAGTAAAAGCCAGACCAGTGCGGTTTTTAAAAAGGATGTTCTGGGGCGCAACAACACGGAAACCGTATTGCGCACAGGTTCAAACGCATCGCGCCAAGCACGCGTGACAGAGCGCCCTGCGAAAATAAAGGGATAATAGAATATCAAAAAGAAGAAACTCGAAACGCGCCCCCGCCCTTTTTCTCGGGATTCCCGATAAGCCGTTAACAGCCACAGACTGGCATTCCGATCGCCCGCATCGGCAACGGAAAGCCGTATGCCCCGCGTGGCAAGCATGGGGTTCAAGAACAGGGCGACGAGGAGAGACGCAAGCAAGGAATAAGTGACCGTAAAGGCGAGATCATTGAAAAGCTGACCTGCCACACCTTCCACAAATACCAACGGCAAGAACACCACAATAGTGGTGAACGTGGAAGCCGCCACGGCGCCCCGCACTTCTCTCGTGCCCCGCTCTGCCGCATCCAACAGGTTGTCGCCCTCCTGAGCGCAGCGACTAATGCTCTCCAACACAACGATGGAATTGTCTACTAGCATGCCGATGCCGAGCGCCAGTCCTCCGAGAGACATGACGTTCAGCGTGATACCCTGCAGATACATAGGTAGAAATGCCGAGATGATGGAAATCGGCATAGCCACGGCGATAGCCAATGTGCTGCGCCAGTCGCGCAAGAAAAGATACAGAATAAGAAACGCGAGAAAGCCGCCTTGGATTGCCGCGTTTTTTACCTCATTGATGGAATTGAGAATGAAAGCGGACTGGTCGCTGATTACGGTGATCCGTGTGCCGGACGGCAGCCGAGACTGGATAGTCTTTGCGATATCCGCTTTGAGGTCTTCCAAGGATACAGAACCATCGGTCGGGGCTCGCTGCATGAAGCTCTTAAGTTTTTCAGAAAACATTTCTGAGAAGGTCACCGGACGTTCGATGCGGAGCAAATCTTTTACGGCATGACACACCTGAACGGTGTTGGCATCGCCCCATTTATAGACAGCAAGTTCGACTGCCTCGACTCCGTTGATCCGCACCAAGGTTTCCTGGTCACGCTGTCCTTGCTGCACACTGGCGATGTCCCGCAACCGAATGAATTCTCCTCGCGGATTAGGGATCACACATTCGCGAATCTCGTCTACCGTAGTGAATTCGTTTAACGTCCGAACGAGATATTCCGTTTTCCCCTCTTTCAGACGTCCTCCGGAAAGATTGATGTTCTGCTGCGATAATGCCGACACAACGTTGGCTAGGGATAACCCCAAGGTTTTCAGGCGTTCCGAGTCTACCAGTACCTGGATCTCTTGGGCGCGGCCACCCTTGACCTCGACCTGGGCGATTCCCAGTTCCCCGCCCCCTTCCATATCGTTCTTAATATGACGTTCGGCGACTTCACGCAAATAGGCAAGCTGTTCTGTCGCCCGCTGCGCGCGCAGTTCGGGATCTTCAATGGCAGAAAGGTCTCGACCGGTGAGTGCCACTCGAATGACAGGGTCCAAAGAGGGGTCGAAGCGTAAGATAACCGGTTTTTCCGTCACTTCACGAGGCGTCACAAACAAATCCAATCGGTCGCGGACGTCCTGCTGTGCCACCGTCATATCCGTGCCCCAGCGGAATTCCAGAACGACTTCGGAAAGCCCCGGCGATGAGGTACTGCTGATCTCCACAAGACCTGGAACCGTACTCAACGTTTCTTCCAAGGGACGAGACAGCAGTTTCTCCACATCCTCCGGCGCTGCGCCCTCAAATTCCGTGCGGACGGTCAACGTGGGATACGAGATATCGGGCATAAGATTTACGGCAAGCTGCTGATAGGACTTCCATCCAAATACGAGCAAGGTGAGAAACACCATGGCCGTCGTCACGGGACGACGTAAAGGGAAAATACGTGTCTGGTCTGGTGTTGTTTGCGTCATGTCATGATCACGCTTCAGGTTGTTTCATGAGAAGTTACGCGCCGACTCTGGCTGAGAGGCGGACTATAGATCATCCGAGGGGGCGGACTCGGTCGTTTCATCCTGTTGTTTTTTGGTTTCTGAAGCCATCCGTCGACGTTGTTCCGCCAGTTGTTTGGCGGCTTCGCGTTTTTCGACTTCCTGTCGCCGTTTGAGCTCCTCGTGTTTTGCTTTTGCCGCCTCGAGAGCCTTTTCTGCGGTCAGTTGCGTAGAGGATTCCATTTCGGCTTGGGCTGTCGTCACCCGAATCTCTGCGTCGGTTTTCAGGTTTTTCTGCCCAACGGTGATTACGAGCGTGTCGTCGTCGATCCCCGATAAAATTTCCGCGTATTTGTTGTCTTCTAACCCCACTTCTACCGGTACTCGGCGTGCGTACATGCGACCGCTGGAATCGGCACGTTGCATCTCGCTCAGGGGAGTTGTCGGGGCGGGAGCATCTGTGGCTTGGCTACTCACGGGACTGTCTGCCACGACGAACAGATACCGCCGCATATTTTCCTCCAACAAAGCGTCTTTCGGAACTAGCAACGCATTTACGTGTGTGTCCATAACCAAGCGAATGCGAACGAATGCGGCTTCTCTTAACTGTGCCCGCGTGGACGCATCTAACTCAAGGCGTACTTTGACCATACCGCTGGCTGGGTCGACACCGGGGTTGATCCGCGAGACTTTTGCCTCGAACTCCTTGCCTTCCAGCGACAACACGCTGAACTTCGCTATTTGGCCAAGCTTCAAACGCGGCAAATCCTTTTCGGCGACGTCAATATTGATAACATACGAGTCCGGGTCGACGATTTGAAACACAGGGGTACCTGTCGAAATCAGTTGCCCTTCGTGAATACTGCGGCGCGTGATCACCCCGTCTATCGGTGCACGAATCGTGGTATTTTCCAATTGGATTTGTTGGGTCTGCAATGCGGCTTCCGCATTCTCCAAAGCAAATTTAGCGTTCTCGTATTCCATTCCGGAAAGGAAGCCGTACTCATACGCCTTCTTGGAGCGTTCGAGATCAGCCCGCGCTTGCCGCACTTTCAGTTCCGTTTGGCGAAGCTGTGCCTCAATGTCCTTTTTGTCCAATTCGGCTAACGGCTGCCCCTTTTTTACTGTATCCCCTTCTTCGGCAAGAACTTCCAAACATATTCCCGTCCCCTTGGAAGCGACCTCCACCCGTCTTTCCGCCTCAACCCGCGCTACGGTATCCAAATATTCCGAAATATCTCCCCGAACGGGCTTTTGCGCCTCTACCGGAATGATCACCCGTTCAGGTTCCGGTGGCGCCACGGATTCGACAGTACCAGAAGAGGTCTTCGTAGTCGAAATGCCGCAACCTGCTGCCAAAACAAGTAGTATGGACGAAAAAACACAAAGGCGGGAAATGGTTTGCATACGATTCCGCTTCAGTTACGGGATATAATTACCCCAATCCAAACTCATCTTATAGTAAAGACTTATGGATAGCTCCGTCAAATTGTCATTCATATCTTCATATTTATACAAAAACCGCACTAATTCGTTCCGTAAATCGTTCCTTCGCCCGATGCCTTATCTTTCAGTAGCCCCATATTCGTGCTAAACCAAACAGAATCATAGCAATCAGTAGGAGTGCTCCCAGGCGAAAACGTAAGCAGAATTCAACGACGCGCTGCATAAACCTTGTGTCCCAGCGGTGCAGCACAGGCGAAAATAAGATCAGCAGGGCGCCTGCGTAAAACACAAATCCAAAAGGGTTGTAGTGCCAAGCAGCCTCTAATTCTCCGCGACTGATGGCGCAGAACGAGTGGGTAAGCCCGCAAGCAGGGCAAGGTTTGCCCGTGATGGTGCGGAAGGCGCACAGGGAGGTATTGGGAAGCTGCTCCGGCGCAATCAACATGCTCCCCACCAAAATGGCGGCGCTAAGGGCGCTGAGAAACGGCCAATTGCCGTGAGAAGTCGGTTGTTTTTCGCGGCTCGCTATCGGCTCATGCTCGTCATCAGCCGAAGAAGATTTGATGTCTCTATTCATGGCTTTGCTCAAACACGGCATGCTTATCTTATTGGAGGTGTATTGTACTCGGTCTGGCAAGTGACTTTGTATCTCTCTCCTGTATTCGCGTGCCGCCGCTATTTTTGCGCCAGGGAGATAGGCACTCTATAATGATGATTGCGCCAACTTTTTGTGAACGAAGGTGCAGTTGACTACCGGAAAAGGGATGTTCCCGCGTGGATGGATCGCTGAAATTCCTTCGAATTCCAACGCCGGATCGTACGGAGTTGATCGTCGCAGCCCTAGTGTTTTTGCTCCTCTTTGTAGTTGCCATCGTCGGGGAGATAGTCCGTCGGCGTTATTTAAGGGTGCAGCGGGTTCGGCGCGCATGGGAAGAGGTCTACCGCATAACGCGGTCGAAGGAACTATCCGATTCAGAGTTACGTTTGCTCCAGGCGGTTGTAAGCATGCAGTGCCCGCTGGACCCCCTGGGATTTGTAACCGTACGTCGTGTGTTCAACGCCGCTGTCGAAAAATATCTCGCTTCGGTCAGTCATGACCCCGCCCGATTCGAGCAGGAGGGTGCGTTGCTTCGGGACTTGCGTGTGCGGCTGGGTCTCGATTTCGTGCCTATCGGACAACCCATCGACACGACGCGAGATCTTTCGCGGGGGCAGGTCATTCTCGCAAAACCAGCCGCAGATACACGCGGGTCGTGGTTTAAACTCACGGTGACGCAACTAGACGAAGCCTATATCACAGCCGCGGCAGATTTCTCTGGCGCCGAACAAGAAGCCCCTTTATTAAAACCCGGCGATGAGATCACCTGCCGTCTCTGGCGTGAAGACGATGCCCGCTACGCTTTCAAAAGTACCATCGTCCGATTAGAACGCGTGCGAGCGGTTCCCCCGTCGGCTATAGCCATTTCCGAAGGCGTTGCTTTACCAGACGTCATCGTGTTTTGTCATGGAACCGATTTCCAGCGCACGCAATCTCGGGCGTTTTATCGGGTACGCCACAATCAACCTACCTCGGTTGGCATTGTGCCGGGGCCATTGGATGGGAATTACGAAGGCGCGGCGCTTCGTAAACCCACGACGCACATTCGGGCACGAATCGTGAGCCTGAGCGCCGGCGGCATGGCGATGGAGACGCAACAACCGCTACCCCAGCATGTTTTGCTGCGCGCCACCTTGGATATGCCCAACACCGAGCCAGTCACCGTCACCGCCCAAATCGTGGGCGTGTCCTCCGTGGGCGCGGGACGCTATCTTGTCCGGGGGGCATTTGTTGACATTTCCGAATCAGAACGCGACGTGATCGCGCAATACGTTTGGCGCAAACAACAACCACCACCTAAGTCAGAAAATGTACTCATCTAATAACCCATTTCACGTGTTTCGAGAAGCCGTCAGGATCGTGGACCGCAATTTTCCGGCCCTGTTCCTTTTCTGGGCCGTTATTCTGCCCGTGGGCGCCCTTAGCGTTTGGTATGACAGCGGCACGGGAGACCCCCAGCCCCTGTTTCGTTCCTGGAGTGATACCGCGGCGACGCTCGGCTTTACCTTTCTCGATGCGCTCGTTACCGCAATCGGCGCCTCGGTGGCATTTTCCCGCATCGCGCGAAATGTGGATAAACCTATCTGGAGAATCGAGACCGACATGGAAGCGCTCCAGCGATTTTTTCCGCTTTGGTTTGTCCTGTCACTCATTCTGAGCACGATCTCCCTGTTTACAGCATTCATGGCAGAAAACGTCGAAGATCCCGTTCTTCAATTTGCCCTACTCCTCTTCTACGTTTTTTCAGCGTCGGCAATGATTCCCCTTGGGTCGTGTTTCATGTTCTATGGAAGTATCCCCCGCGACAATCTGGAAGAAGCCCTGCGTCCCCTTCTCAATCAGATAGCAGGCGTTGGCTTTTTTATCTTGTTCGGAATCCTAGCGTACATCTTTCTTCTCGGTCTTGTGGGGAGCATTCCGCCCCACTTGGCATATGCCAAACTTGCCGTTCACCTTATCGGCGTGTATTGTGACTGCGTCGTCTTCTCAGGCACATGGCTCTTGTACAAACTTGACCGAGAAACTCCCCACAACGAAGACGACTTTGAGTTCTGAGGTACCAGCACCCAACCGAGCGACAGGGCAGTCCGTTTCCCGTTACGTTCTTGGTATTCCTCGCTGTCCTGCGGGAGCGAGGCATGCCTTATCCCTACCCCGTCCATAAAGGGGGAGAGCCTCCGTTCTGAACATTGTTCCCCTGGTTTTTATTGCGAGGAGCGAGTCTTCGAAGCACCGGAGCAAGTCCCTCAACCGCATAACGTAAGAGAATGTAAGGCAACCTCGTCTCCAAATTCCTGAGGGGGATTGCCCCGTCGTGCCTGCGCCACTTTTCGTAATGACATCGCGGCAACGTAGCGCAAGAAAAGTTTAAGCAGGGTTAGGGTTATCTTGCGAACTCCCCAAGAAGATTGCCCCGTCTCCTCTGGAGGCTCCACGCGATGCCCGCGTGGGGGGACGCAGCACAAGGGGATCGCTGGCAAAGATACACACGCACCTTTCTGTTGTCGGTTTGAACAAAAGGTTGGGAAACTCTAAACTGGAAACGTTGAAAATACCGGCATAACAGGAATGAGGACTTGCTGTGGTCGAGAATAGGCCGATGGTGGTTGTTTCGTGTGCGTGCGGGCAGAAGATGAAAGCCCCCGCCGCGATCATCGGGAAGACGACGCAATGCGTCAAATGTGGCGCGAAGTTCTTGGTGACGGAGGGAAATTCGCGTCCTTTAGATATAGGCAGGAGCTCAGGTGCGGCGGCCCCATCTACGACGACGCCCGCTAGTTCAGCAACGCCTACGCCAAAACCAGTTGCCAAACGTCCTCGATTGAATCGGTTTCTCTTGGAAAAGGGGCTGGTGACGGAGGTTCAACTTCGGGAAGCCGAAGCGGAAAAGGAACGTCGCGGTGGACGCATAATCGACATTCTCATGGAGCAAGGGCATCTTTCTAAGGATGCGTTGTTGCGCGCCCTAAACGAGCAAACAGGGTTACCTTCTATTGACCTGAAAAACTTTCAAATTGCCCCGCAGATTGTGTCGCTAATTCCGCGTGATTTTGCCTTCGAGCGTCTTGTGTTACCCATTGATCGCGTGGGCAATATCCTCACGGTGGCGATGGCGTTGGCAGATGACACGGACACGATTCAGATGGTGGAACGCATGACACGATTGCGGGTGACCGCGATGTTATGTCGGTTAGGGGAACTGGACGCTGCTATCGAACGCTATTTCCCTCCGGCGGAATCCGAACAAGAAGAGGCCGATTATTGGCCTGCCAGCATGCCCTCGAAAACGTCTGCGCCACCTACTCCGTCTGCGCCGTCTGTGCCGCCTCCGCCGCCGACACCATCTGCCGGGTCTGCGACGGTCTCTGCGCCGACACCGCGTGCCCCCAGTGAAGAAGACCTACGACAACACGACAAGGTTTTGTCGTTGATCAGCGCCTTAGAAACCTTACCTGCTTCGCAGCAAATCATGGAACGTATGCAAGCCGTTGCCCAAGACCCGCATTTTCCGGCGCGTGATCTCGCTACGATTTGTGCGACCGAGCCGGCAGTTGTCGCGAAAATGTTGGGCGTAACAAATGCCGCAGCCTATGGCATGCCGGATAAGGTGGATAATGCGTATCTGGCTGCCACGTTGTTGGGTACATCGGGCATGGTACGCGTGGTTCGCATGTGCTCGCCCTCAGAAGCGCCGGCTCTCCCATCGTGTTTTGATTACGAACGATTCTCGTTGCGATCGCGGTTCTGTGCTGCCGCGGCGCAGTCCATCGCGCGAGCCGGTGGCGAGGTGGCTTTTGCCACTGCCCTGACCGCCGGACTTTTATACCGAATTGGTGAGTTGGCTATGGCTATTGTCTTGCCTGAGGCTTATAAGACGGTGGAGCCAAATACGGATGGCGTTGCCTTGTTGGAAGCGGAACAACGTGCGTATGGCCTCACCCATGCAGACGCCGGCGGTATTCTACTGCGCACCTGGCGTTTGCCTGAACGTCTCGCAGAAGCTGTGCGCTTATACCCCCACCCCGAACGTGCGGCAGAGCATGACCCTCTAGCTGCGGTTGTGGCGAGTGCAGCTTTCATGACCGCGCAAGCCCTCTCGAAACATAGTCCCGACGAATTTGAGTTGCATCCTGCGTTGTTGGCAGTATGTGGTCTTTCTCAGGACAAGTGTCGTTCCATATTGCGGGATACCCTCACGACGTTTCGGATATGAAACAGTGAGTAACAGCATGAAAACCCTTGCGCGTGCAATGCTGTGGCTGTTATAAAGGGGTGAATTTTGGTAAGAGGAGATGGCTATGTCACGCGAAGTACGGTATGAACGTTTAAGACCTGCGCAGATTGTCGAGGCACGCACCGCAACGCCTGTCGCCTATCTGCCCATCGGCACGATCGAATGGCACGGCGAACACAATCCCGTCGGACTGGACACGTTGAAAATCCATGCGCTCGCGATGCGATGCGCCCAACGAACAGGCGGCCTTGTCTTCCCGCCTCTGTATTACGGCGAAAGTCGTGAGACGGGCTTGATGGAAGCCAACGCACAAGACCGTGAAGACATTGCCGAAAAAATGGGGTTATCGACGGACAACTTCGCCCCGGGCTACATGGGGACGACCCTTTTGGAGCAAACGCTCGCCTACGAACGCCTTTTGCTTCACATTCTGAATGAAATTGCCAGTCTAGGATTCAAGGTAATCGCCATTGCCGCAGGACATTACCCGTTGATAGATTACGCCCGGGCAGCGGCTTGTCTTTTTCATCAAATCACGCGGGTACAACCCAAGCCTTTGGTTTGGGCCTTTTCCGGCTACGAACTGGTGCAAGATGCCGGATTCGAAGTTTGTGGTGATCACGCCGGCAGATGGGAAACTTCCTTACTCATGGCGCTCGACCCTGGCATGCAGGATTTGAATGTGTTGCGGCAATCCGATCGACCACCCATTGGAGCGAGCAACAACGACATCCTCCGCGCATCACCAGAATTCGGCGAACAAGCCGTCGCCGCAATCGTAGAGAAAGTGGCGCGTGTCATACAGGAACTTCTTCAAAACCACAACAAATACATCGGACATGGCGCCCCAATTTTTCTGAAGTAAGCGGGCAGAGTTTGGGATATTGCTGGGAGAGAGAGAATGAATGTTTCAGGACGGCTTAAAACTATCCTGCGAAAGGCAGGAACCCTTGTCTTTGGGAAGACCCCGAAGCTGTATCGTATTCCTTTTGGGCCGCTCCGTGGCCACTTCCTGTATACAACATTCGAAAATTCTCCTCGTGCTTTTCTAGGCATTTATGACCCGTGGTTAGGGAAAATTGCGGCACAGTATATTAAAACAGGTGACGTCGTTTTCGATATTGGCGCACAGATAGGTTACACAGCGCTTCTCTTCGCAAAGATATTGAAGAATACGTGCTGTGTGCATGCTTTTGAGATCTTGCCGTCAACCTGCAAAACCTTTCTCGCACGAACCATCGAATCAAACTCCTACACAAATATAAAAGTTTATCCGATAGGATTTTATTCAGAGGAACGAGATTTTGATTTACCCATTGTTCAAAAAGGAATGACCAGTGTGTCAAGCGAGGCAAAAAATGGGGTGCCGCATGAGCGGTGCCACGTGACCACCATAGATAGGTTTCTTCAGACTTGTGACACTGCTCCACCGGCTTTTTGTAAAATGGATGTGGAGAGGGCTGAGATTGATTGTCTGAAAGGGGCTAGCGGATTGTTGAGTAAAAGCCCTCCAGTTTGGGTTATTGAATTTCACGGGCTGGACATGTTGCAACAAGGGACGCGATTGCTTGAAGGTTTCGGTTACAGATTTTTTGACAAAACAAATAAAGAACTGACATCAGCAGAGACAGATCGTCTGGATTGTTTTCATGATAGTGTATTGTGTTTGCCCCCATCGATAAAACCATAATCTAATAAACGGCTTTTATGCAGGTGCCTTAACCTCGAGCGCTGACGCGCTCAAAAGTATATTTCGATGTGTTTCAGCGAGTCACGACCAATGAAATTGGAGGGAAGATATGTCTGAGGTGTTTCGGCTGATAAAACCGCGGTTTGTGCCGCCTTTAGATGAAGGTTTTCGGCCTGCCGTGTTGGCGAACAAGGCATATTTGGAGGATGTGAGCCAAGCAGGAGGTGTCCCTCTCGTTTTGGGGCTGGAACGTCCCAACGGTTCGTTTTCTCGGTTCGAGACCCATGTTTTTCCAGAAGATCATCCTCGAGCAGGTGCGAACTTGATGTATGTCGAGCGGATCGTCAAGTTTTTGTTGTGGCAAAAGGGCGGATTTCGGGTGTACGTGGGCGGCCCCCGGAGCATTGGGGAGTACATCGCCTCCGTCTATTCACCTCAGGGCGCCCGCGCATTTGACTACCATTTCATGGGGGAAGATGTGTATGAGCGGCCGTTTGAAGTGGTAGCTTGTGCACCGGAAGAGGTGCCCGCGGAACGCGAGATGTCGCAGGCACTCGGCAGACATCTCGATGGTTGCCGCATCGGGTTTGATTTGGGAGCGTCTGACCGTAAGGTTTCCGCCGTAATAGACGGCAAGGTGGTGTTTTCGGAAGAAGTCGTTTGGGAGCCGCGAAAACAGTCCGATCCGTCGTATCATTACAATGAGATCATGTCGGCGATTCGTGCAGCAGCAGCGAAAATGCCTCGGGTGGACGCCATCGGCGGCAGCTCGGCGGGCGTTTGGATCGACAACCGCCCCATGATTGCCTCGCTGTTTCGTGGTATTCCCAAGGAGCGGTTCGGTGAGGTGCGCAGTATGTTCCAACGGATCAGCCGCGAGATGGGCGTACCTGTCACGGTGGTGAACGATGGTGAGGTAACGGCGTTGGCGGGGTCTATGTCATTAGAAGACAATGGCGTGTTGGGCATTGCGCTGGGTTCCAGTGAGGCGGGTGGTTATGTCACGATGGAAGGCAATATCACAGACTGGCTGAATGAATTGGCTTTTGCGCCAATTGACTATAGTCCGGATGCCCCGATAGACGAGTGGTCCGGGGATCGTGGTGTAGGCGCCCTGTATTTTTCGCAGCAGTGCGTGTTTCGCCTTGCGCCCAAAGCGGGTCTGGAAATACCTGCCGGCGTCCCCGACGCAGAGCGATTGCATTTTGTCCAAGAAAAACTCGAGTCGGGACACGAAGGCGCAGTCAAGATATGGCAAAGCATGGGATGCTACATGGGGTACGGTCTGGCACATTACGCAGACTTCTACGAGTTAAAACATGTGCTAATTTTAGGCAGGTGTACATCCGGTTCGGGCGGTCCCTTGATCGTAGAAGGCGCCAAAAAAGTCCTGCAAGAAGAGTTTCCCGGACTGGCGGCACGTATTCATGTCCAGTTGCCGGACGAAAAGGCGCGCCGCGTAGGACAGTCCATTGCGGCGGCAAGTTTACCTGAAATGCGAAAATAGGCGGACATAAAACGGAGGGAGGTTACGATGCAGTTTACATTAAACACCGCGGAATTGTTTGTACCGGACGGAACAGAACCGAACGCAGCGCTAGCCCGTACGACCCACCTTGCCGTTGGGGCGCACCAAGACGACCTCGAAATCATGGCGTTCGCGGGCATCCTCGAATGTTTCCAGCGCACAGATAAGTGGTTTACAGGTGTCGTTGTCACCAACGGCAGCGGCTCCCCGCGCGATGATGTATACAAAGATTATACCGATGATCAAATGCGCGAAGTCCGACGCAAAGAACAGAAAAAAGCCGCTGTGCTCGGCGAATACGCCGCCCAAATACTTTTGGACTATCCCAGTTCCGCTATAAAAGATGGAAAGAATCGCGGTCCGGTCAATGACCTCGCTGCGATCGTGCGTGCTGCAGCGCCGGAAATTGTCTACACGCACAATCTGGCAGATAAACATGATACCCACGTCGGCGTCGCGGTCCGTTTGATCGAAGCCATTCGCACCCTGCCGGAAAACGCACGGCCGAAACAACTCCTCGGTTGTGAAGTCTGGCGTGATCTCGATTGGTTGTGCGACACCGACAAACTCGCCCTCGATGTCAGCGCCCACGAAAATCTCCAAGCCGCCCTGCTAGGGGTATTCGACTCGCAAGTTTGTGGCGGCAAACGCTATGACCTCGCCACGATGGGACGCCGAAAAGCCCACGCTACATATCACGCGTCCCACGGGGTCGACGTAAGCACCGGCTTGACGTTTGCCATGGACCTGACGCCCCTCATCCAAGATGATAAGCGCGACATTGCGACCTTCGTCAAAATGTACATTGACCGGTTCGCCGAGGAGGTCGCACAGCGCTTAGCAAAGTTGCACTGAGCTTGCCACGGCAAGCCGAGCGTCGGCGGCAGACTCTGTGTCGTGTTACATCATCCCGAGGGCACCCCTTTCGCCGGGTGTCCTCGTTGCCATTGGGAGAAACCCCGCAGGCACGACGTGGCAATCCCCTTTGGATTTCGGGGATGACCATGCCCTGGGTCCTCTTGCGCTGCGTCTTCCACGTTGTCATTGCGAGGAGTGCCGACAGGCACGACGTGGCAATCCCCTTGGGATTTCGGGGATGACCATGCCCTGGGTTCTCTTGCGCTACGCGGTTGAGGGGATTGCTTCGTCGCTTCGAAGACTCGCTCCTCGCAATGACAATTGGGGGGACATCAAACCAAACGGGATAGGTTGAAACCTCACCCTGTTATCCCCTGTAGGGGCGAGCCCCCGTGCTCGCCCTCCCCGTGCTTCCTGTTGTCATTGCGAGGAGTGCCGACAGGCACGACGTGGCAATCCCCTTGGGATTTCGGGGACAACCATGCGTTGGGTCCTCTTGCGCTACGTCTCCCACGTTGTCATTGCGAGGAGTGCCGTCAGGCACGACGCGGCAATCCCCTTGGGATTTAGGGGATATCCATGCTCTGGGTTCTTTTGCGCTACGCGGTTGAGGGGTTTGCTTCGTCGCTTCGAAGACTCGCTCCTTGCAATGACAACCATAAATCCGGGGGTAAGATGTCCACCACGACAAGGCAACCGCTGTACCTCTCCTGACAGCCATGGATGCGGGGTAAGCGGACGAGGCATGCCTCGCCCCTACAATACGAGGGGCGCAACGCGTTGCGCCCTTCCCAGTCCTGACCGCAGTGGATCCCTTTGAGGGACAATATTCTACGTGCGGTTTGTTCCCAGTTTCTGTGCCGCGTGGCTTACCCGCTGTGTAACAGAAACATATTTTTAAGGTATAATTTACACAAAAAGATCAGTTCACTTATGGTGTGCAGTGGAGGGAGAGGTCATGGTAAACAAATCCCATATCGCCAGAATTGTGTTTTCTTCAATTTTCTTGTTTGGACTCGTAACCTGGGCGGCGCCGTCACAGGTTCCCAGCCTCAGCATGCCGGTTACAGAAGGGGTCATATACGCGTTGGCGGAAACGTCTGACACACTCTATGTAGGAGGTTATTTTTCCTATATTGGTCCGTGGACAGGAGGGGGCGTGCCCGTATCGACTAGCAACCTGACGCCGCTGTCTGGCTTTGCCCGAGTGAATGGGATTGTGAATGCCTGCGTTGCGGATGGTTCGGGCGGTTGGTTTATCGGCGGGCAATTTCAGGAGGTCGGCGGCGTTCCGCGAAGCAATCTTGCTCACATTCTCAGTGACGGTACCCTGGACACGACATGGAACGCCTCGACAGATAATTCGGTGCTTACGCTTGCTCTTCATGCCGGGACGCTTTTTGTAGGCGGGTATTTCAGTAATGTTAACAGTACACCGCGGTCTCGGATTGCTGCCATAGACGCGTCGACCGGAAACGTCCTAGCTACATGGACAGCCAACACCAACGGCTATTGTCAAACGATGTTGGTTGTCCCCTCAAACGGGATACTTGTGGTCGGCGGAGGATTTACCCAAGTGGGCACGCAAACCCGTCAAGGAATCGCCGCTCTGGACTTGGCTAATGGCGCGCCAACCGCTTGGGCACCTAATCCAGATGGCGACGTCTATGCGTTAGCCTATCAAGGGAACAATTTGTACATCGGCGGCTCTTTTAGCCAGTTTGCCGGACAGCCAAGAACTGCTCTTGCGGCAGTATCGTTGGCAGACGGCAGTCTATTGCCGGGTGCACCCAACCCGAACGGCGTTGTGTACAGTATTTTAGCGGAGACCGATCGCGTGTATGTGGGCGGATCGTTTTCGGCGATCCTCGGAACAACCCGTTACCAGGCGGCCGCGCTCAATTTGGCATTAACTTCTCTGGAGTCATGGAATCCGAACACAAATGCTTCCGGAAATGTCGAAGCGATAGCTCGGGTGGGAACCAGCATTTATCTCGGGGGATGGTTTGATGAACTGGGCGGCGTGCCCCGCAGACGCCTCGCCTCTGTGGACCCGACCACGGGCGCACCAACGCTATGGCATCCCTTGGTGAACTTTGGGGTAGCCTGTATTGTCCCTTCGGGGTCGAGTTTCTACGTGGGCGGTTCCTTTACGAGCTACGGTGGATACGAGCGGGCAAACCTTGCCGCTGTGGATACCCTGACCGGCCAAGTCAAAGCGGATTGGGCTCCAATGACCGATACAACCGTCCGCGCCCTTGCTGTCAGCGGTGATAAAGTTTTCGTGGGAGGGGATTTCTGGACTATTTTTAATACAGCGAAAATTACCCGGTCTCGCTTGGCAGCGGTCGACGCCACCACCGGCGCGGTAAACACGTCGTGGCTTGCTAACCCTGACTTGCCAGTTCATGCCCTCACGGTAGGACCCGACGCGTTGTATGTAGGTGGTGAGTTTTCTGGTATTGGCGGCGCGAGCCGCAACCACATCGCGGCCCTTAATCTTGAAACCGGCGATGCCTTAGACTGGAATCCCGGAGCGAACGACACGGTCTATGCCCTCACCCGGTCAGGAGATACCGTGTTTGCGGGCGGATCATTCACCCAACTGGGGGGAAGCACGCGCAATTACGTCGGTGCTATTGCTATGCAAGATGGATCAGTACGATCCACCACCTACCCCGCTATTACGGGCCCCGTTAAAGCCCTGGCCTATAAGACGGGCACCTTGATGGTCGGCGGTCAGTTTGCTGATGTTCCCAATCATGTCCAGGCATTTGCTGTTCTAAACGCAAACACGGGGAATTTGATTTGTGCCACGGACAATGTCTCGTCGCCGGTCGTTACCGCGGTTCTTCCCTATGGTGACACCGTCTTCCTCGGCGGCGAGTTTGACATGGTGAACGGCGAGACACACTATCGCCTTGCCGCCGTGTCACCTTCAACCGCTGCCCTTCTCTCTTGGGCGCCCGATGGCTCAGGCATATCTGAAATCTGCGCGTTTACCGCTCGACGCGGTAAAGTGACTGTCGGCGGCTACTTCCCCCGACTCGGGGAAACTTACGTATCTCACTTGGCGCGTTTCGAGGGATTTTCACCGCAGGAAGGCAATATCACGGTCAACGTGACCCCCGACACTGCCCAATGGACATTGGCAGGACCTGAAGGGTTTGAAGGGACCGGCGCCGTATTCACAGGCGATAAAACATTCAACACAATTCCATCAGGCGAGTACGTCTGGACAGGCAAACCTATTGCGGGCTGGGTCACTCCTTCAACTCAAACGATTACCTTAAATGTTGGCGATTCGCAAACCTTAACCAAGACGTGGTACCAGCCCGGCACCGTCGTGGTGAATGTGACGCCGGATACGGCGAGCTGGACGTTGGCGGGTCCTGCGGGGTTTGAAGGCAATGGCACAACGTACACGGGCGACCACACGTTCACCAACGCCCCCGTGGGCAATTACACTTGGACAGGCAACGCGCTGGCTGGGTACAACACGCCTGCCACACAGACCCAGACACTGACAAACGCCGGTACAATCACCTTCACAAAGACGTGGACAGCTACCGGTGGTGGAGGCGGCACCCCCGGGGGTTGTACGAAACAGTTGGCGATGGGCGTAGAGGGTTCCCAGACGTATGCCACGTTGCCGGCGCCGGCAGACGCTGTCTTGTTGCTGGGTAGCGGCGGTGTGCTTGCTTTAGCGGGTAGAATAGGTAACAGACGGAGGAAGAAGTAGTCCAATCGCAGAGAGTTCCCCTGCTGCCGAGGACCATAGAGACTTCGGCAGCAGGGTTTTTGTTTATGGGCCTATGTTTTTCCCAGTATATCGCCTATCTTACCTTGTACTCCCCGGCTGTCATTGCGAGGAGTGCCGTTAGGCACGACGTGGCAATCCCCTCGGGATTTAGGGGATGACCATGCCCTGGGTTCTCTTGCGCTACGCGGTTGAGGGGATTGCTTCGTCGCTTCGAAGACTCGCTCCTCGCAATGACAACCATAAATGCGGGGATAACAGGGCCTAACGTACGTGCTGGCACTCCCCGTCTCTCACGTTGTCATTGCGAGGAGTGCCGCTAGGCACGACGTGGCAATCCCCTTGGGATTTCGGGGATAACCATGCCCTGGGTTCTCTTGCGCTACGTCTCCCATGTTGTCACCGCGGGGAAGGTGTAGCCAAGTGGACGCCGTGGTCGGTGGCGAAAGGTCATAGCGCTTGAGAAACGGAGGAGCCGAGGGCGGTTGTGACTGCTTCAAAAAGTTGTTTTAGTTGGAAGGGTTTGAAAATGCAGGCGCATGCGCCGGTCTGGAGCGCCTCGTGGGCATCTTCGGGATCATTGGAACCCGTGATGACAATGACCGGGGTAGTGTTGTTTCTCGCGCGTAGCGTGCGGATGAGACTGATTCCATCCATGCGGGGCATTCGGATGTCGGTGATGATGAGATGAAACGATTGGCGTTCCAGGATCTCTAGGGCTTCGGTACCGTCTGCCGCACAGGTAGCGCTTATGTTTCTTGTCTCCAGGGCTTCGCGGAGTATTTCCCGCACGTTACGGTCATCATCCACGATAAGACACGTTGTTTTGCCGCTTTCCGGCTGTGGCGGGGCTGTCTTTATGTGTGGGGCTTTTGCGGTTGCTGCTGGGAATCGTATTGTAAAGGCGCAACCGTTGCCCGGTAGTGATTCCATTTCGATTAGTCCGCCGTGAGCCTCCAAAATTTCTCGTGCCGCGCGCAAGCTCAACGCAGAAGGAGTGACACTTTCTGAATCAACCGTCCAGGGCTCCACGTGCGGTTCCTGATGTCCTTTTTCCCGGTGTTCCCCTTGCTGCACACCGGAGATTCGCGCCAGGACGGCGCGACGATCGGGCGCTGCCCAGGTCTGCACGGTAAGGGTGCCTTCTTTACCTCCCACAATCTCCAGACATCGCAAGAGGACATTCATGACCGCATGTTCCAGCAGACGTCGGTCGGCGTAAATCCTCGGCAAACCATCTGCATAATCCTCGATGATTTGAATGCTGCGCGAAGAGACCATTTCCGTCAGTTGGACGACGGTTTGATGGAGGAGAGAGTTGACGAGGGTGGGTTCGGTGCGCGGTTGTGGCGGTTTTGCCACGAGGAGCAAATCTTTTGCAGTTCGATACGCCGCCCGTGTATGCCGTAGAACCGCTTCCAGGGAATGCCGCGTTTTGTCATCCTCACAACGATTCAAAAACCATTGCAACTGGGCAGTCGCCAGGCTCAGGGGGGTGTTTAACGACTGAATCGCATGTATCGAACGCTCTCCGACGGTCGCCAAACGTTCCGCTTGCTGCAATTTGGCGCGGAGTTCGGTTTCCCGTGCTGCCGCGTCGAGCTGAGTTTCTGCCTCGGTTTGAATTCTTTCCTTTTCTTGGTACTGAGCAACCAAGAGAGCGCATGTGGCGCCGAAGGCGAGTAGGTCGTCGAATTGGTCCTCTGTCAATGCAAAGCCACAGGAGCCGGCGTCAAATACAATTTGCCCATAACAGGCGCCGCGCAACAGCATCGGCACAGCAACGATCCCGCCCCAATTCATGACGTCGCGCAGGGCGGCGTCTTTCCCGTTTTCATCGACCATGCCGAACCCCAAAGCGTGCAGCGCATTAAACAAGGCGGCTTGTTGGGGATTTGATGGGCGATATTCCAGAGGCACGGTCATGCTTCGGGGCGGCTCTTCTAGACGGTCCCATAGGCGCAGAAGAAGCCGTTCCGCATTTTCGTCCAAAATGCTGCAGATGCACGGGGTAATATGGAGTACATCCCGAATAAACGAGACGATATGCTGGTGAATTTCATCAAGGGATCGGTCATTTTTCGGCGTCTGACATAATCTGAGGATTGCCCGGAAACGTCCTGCGCGCTGTAAGGCAAGGTCATGTCCTGGTGCCAAACGAATGTCGGTTTCCAAAATCTCAAGCGCCGTTTGCAAGACCGTATCCGGCGCATCTTCCGAGAAGGACATGCTTTGCAAGACAGATTGTGTCGCTGCCCGGCATGTATCAACCAGGTCGACAAAATCCTGTTCGCCGATTCCCAAGACCTCCACTAAGGGTAGGGTCGATTTCGATCGGAGCGGGTCTTCGTCGCGAATAATCGCTTGGGACAGACGGCGTGCCCAATCCAGCACGGTTAAAAGCAGGTCCGTTTCGTTTTCCGGGTCAGGCTCGGGATTAATTAGGTGGTGTTTCGCGATAATGTCGATCAGCGCCTGGGGAAAACCGTTCTGTTCCCCATACCACTTGCCCGCTAAGGTATGCGGCACCGACCTTTCCTCAAGTGCCGTCCAAAATCGTTCTTCTCCGCTGCGTGCCGAGGTTTCCGCAACAAAGTCTTCTTCTCCTGTTGCCAAAAGGACAAACTTGCCGATATCGTGGACGAGGCCTGCCAGGTAGGCTTTACCAGCCAAAACAGACGATTTCCCCTTCAAGGGAACGGCGTGTTGCACAAGTAAGCGAGCGCACACTGCCGTCAAGATCGCCTGTCTACGCAAGGTATCCAACCGCTCCTCTACGTTAGATGAGGAATCGGCGGAGGGCTCGGATGACTTTCCGCTTTTATCAAGGTACGAGGCGAGGGCTTGAGCAGCGACGATCCTACGTGTTTGAAGGGAACCCAAGCGTGTGACTACGTCTTGAGGGGTCGGGATTGAGATCGGCGCGGCGGAAGCCACGTTCGCATAACATGTTTTGATCAACACACTGGCGAGGCACGCGTCGGTAAAAACGGCTTCTGCAATCTTGGCACTACCTGTTGCATCTCCCCGCGCCAGGACTCCCGCAATACGGCAGAGCGCCGACCGCGAAATGGGCAGGCGTTCGATCTCTGCAATTCGGCGTTTTATTTGAATCCGCTGTACCAGCATCGATTTGGGATGACACTCCCCATTGTTTCCGAAGAGAGTCTACGGCGCAGCGGTTCTTTTTTCAACAGAAACTCTTTAGCCACGCCGGACATCAACGGTTCAGGGCTTCTTCATACTCTGGAGAAACCCAGACCGATTCACCCAGAGCCTCGGTCAAGGGGTCATCATGTTCGTCGCACAATCCCAAATGCAAATGGCGTCGCCAACCTTCGGCATAGGGGAATCGTCCTGACATACGCCCCACTTCGCGAGACATTTCTTCCATGGTAGTCAGGTAACTGTCCAGTCCCTGGCTAGCGTCCAACCATTCTTTTTGGCTCTTGTGACATGCTAAGGCAGCCCTTTTGATGTCCAAAACACCGGATATATCGACGAACTGTCCCGCTGCAATGCGCCGCCGCAACGGGTCCCGCAGTCCCCAAGGCAACGCGTGGTAAAGGGTGACTTTGTTCGAAATGTGTGGGCGAGGTGGGTCGGTTATGTAGTTGAGCATACCGCGAAAAAACGCCGCCGAAACCGCGACTCGGCAGGCGTTGGTATGGTCTTCCATATAGTCTTGTGGTGATTGTACCAGCATGATTTGAGGTTTTATTTCGCGTATGACAGCACAAAGGCGCCGTGGTAATTCCCGGTCATAGTAGATATCTAGATCGTCAACTAACGGTTCGTGAAAAATAGCGCCTAGTACCTCAGCCGCGCGCCGCGCCTCTTCGGTTCTTTTCGCGATGATCACTTCGCGTGGGTCTACGGCAGTGCCCATGGAACCATTAGCGAGGTTCATGTAATGTGTTTCGTATCCGGCTTGTTTCAACAAGATAAGCGTCCCTGCCATCATAAACTCGATGTCATCGGGATGTGCCGCGACGGCGAACGCTACAGGCTTTGTCATAGCCCGCTCCTTTTTATTCCTCACCTTGATCGACTGTCTAGAAAAACCTGCACGACTTTATGCAAGAAAGCGATATCACGCTAACGCCTTACGTTTGGCGTCGACTTCATGCACAAATGCCGAAAACTGATCAGCTGGATTGCCGCTGTTAAAAATACTTGCCGTACCGAGTACAAAAATCTCGGCGCCGTTTTCCGCAAGCTGCGCCGCGTTACGTGCCGTAATGTTGCCGTCCACTTCAATGGCAACATGCAGCTTTCTCTCGACAAGATTTCGTTTTAGGATGCGGACTCGTTCAAATGCGCTCGGAATAATCGTTTGCCCCGCATAGCCCGGGTCTACCGCCATTACCAAAACCCGATCGACATAATCCAACAAGTAATCTAGTTTTGTTAAAGGTGTAGCAGGATTGATGGCAATCCCCACAGAGAGTCCCGCGTCCCGAATCGTTGTGAGCAATCGTTGCACATGGCATGACGTTTCCACATGAACCGTGATGCCGTCCACGCCCGCGTCTTTGAATCGCTTTATATACGTTTCCGGCTTGGTGATCATGAGGTGCGCAAAACATTTTAGATTTGATATTTCTTTGGCGGCGCGTATGAAGTCGGGACCCAACGTAATATTTGGTACAAACACGCCGTCCATGATGTCGAAATGCAGCTCATCGATCCCAACACGCTCCAAGGCTTGGATATCGTCTTCAAGCCGCATGAGACAAGCACACATAACGGATGCGGCATATGTCAGCTTCTGCACAGAGGAAATCTCCACGTCAGGTTAGATGAGTGGGAAACGACTGTATTTTATTGTTTTGCCAACAATTCATCAACTTCGGCACGACGCGGCATGGACGGTTGTGCCCCCGGGCGCGTTGCGGCAATCGCTCCGGCGGCGTTGGCAAACCGCACGGCATCCCGCCGATATAGTTCGCTGCGCCATGCAATGGCAAGCCCCGCCGTAAAGGCGTCTCCCGCGGCGACCGTATCTACTGGGTCAATTTGGAACGCAGGCGCGTGAAACCACTCGTCACGTCCCATATACAACGCACCCCGAGAACCCAGCTTCAATACTACTTCCTGGGCGCCCATCTCGAGGAGTTTCTCTGCGGCATCACGGGCATCGTCCAACGACCTTACGGCTACTCCCGTTATCGCTTCCACCTCGGTTTCATTAGGCGAAATTAGGTCTGCTTGAGCAATAATTGTCGACGGGATCTTCTGGGCAGGGCCTGCATCCAGAATAGAAAGCACTTTTTGCTCGGAGGCCAAGCGCAGGACGGCTTCCACTGTTTCCAGCGGGATCTCCAACTGGAGCAACACGGCATCGATATGCGAAAAAAGAGGTTTCAACGCGGCGATGTCCTCCGGCAAAATGCCATAATTTGCCGCCGGCGTCACGACGATCGAGTTTTGTCCTTCGTCTGCCACAAAGATCACCGCTGTGCCGGTGGGTTCTGAGGGATGGGTTTTGAGGTAGGTTAAGTCTATGCCTTCCTGTGCTAACGCCTCGCGTTGCATCGCGCCGAAAGCGTCATTGCCCACACATCCGGCAAAGAACGTTCGGGCACCGAGGCGTGCCGCGGCTACGGCTTGATTGGCGCCTTTACCACCCATCACCACCGAAAACGAGCGTCCCAGCAACGTCTCCCCGGGACGCGGACACCGCGGGACGCGTGTCACCAAATCAACATTCGCACTTCCGACGATCAAAATAGTAGGCGTACTCACGATAGAAACTCACCTTTACCTGATTAGAAGCAACCTGTGTGTCAACGCTGCGGCGTTTCCACCATGGCACGAAACGCTCGCCACCCTTCCCATTGCTGAGGCGATAACGTCGCGGGCTTGCCCTGTGATAACGCATGTTCCACCGCGCGCAAATATCGCCGGACTGTCCTGGGCAATTGGGGCCGATCGTTCACCACAAGGCCCGTGACCAATTGCCGTTGGTACCTGCGTCGAATCCGCAATTTTTTTCGCAGGTGGAGCGAATATCCCTCGTCCTGGAGAATAAGCTTCACCGCGCGGATGAGTACATGAATCTCTTGTCTGGAATCATTCTCAAATGAGAACGTCAGATCGTCCGCATACCGCGAATAACAGGCTCCGTGACGTTCTGCCAATGCTGCCAAACGCGCATCGAGTCTATAGTTCACCAAATTGCTCAACTTGGGACTGGTCGGTGCACCTTGCGGTAACGCACCGTTATAAGTACAAAACTGGGTCAAAAGGTCTGCTGCCTCTCGGTTCCACCCTATGATTCGAAAGTATTTCTGCACCCGGTTGGCGGAGGTACTTGTGAAAAAATCCTTAATGTCCATCGACACCACAACGCGTTTCCCTGCATGCCGCTGGGCATGAGATACAATGGAGCGTCCTCGTTCAAAGCCCATAGCGGCTGGGTGCGCTGATAACCGTCCTAACACACGACGGAGAATAACTCGTTGAATCTTTTTTAGCTCCACTGACGGAGCCGCAATCGCCCGCACCCCACCCCGGCGTTTCGGAATTTTGAATTCCTTATAGGAAATTGGGATGCGCTTCAAATCATTTGCCGTCATGCCTAATCGTTGGGCTAATTCGTCCACCCCTTTGCCGCGATTCCCCCTGAACCAATCCCACAAGCCCATCGTGCACCCTTCTCCAAACTACAAACTGCGGACACCGGCAGGAATGCCGATGTCCGCCCTGCCTTGCACTGCGGAGATAGTCCGCACACTTTCGGCATGACCATTTTTACCCGGTTGACGAAACATCAACCTGTGCCCCGTTCCAGAGCACCACCAAGACAGTGTAAAGAGTCTAACACAAATGCCCGAAGTCGTCAATACGCAAGAACACCACGCAGTGTATAGTGTTCAAGAAGGTCAGACATGGCAAAGGGCGTTTTTCACTTAAGAACACGCTCGAAAGCGCCTATGTCTGGTGCAGGTCCTTTCCGCCGCACATTGTCCTCGGTGCCATTGCGAGGAGCGCAGTCTAGTCCCAGCGTAGGGGCGAGGCAGGCGTCGCCCCTACCACGCCGGCGTCACACAGTTCAGCCCCCCTGTATCCCCCCGCACGCGGGGGGAACTAACGTTGGGCAACCACGGGGGTTGCCCCTACAACCTTTGTGTTCGGGATAACTTCCTTCTTCGTAAGAAATGATGTCAATGGTCGGTGGGTTGTCTTAAAGCGTTGGGGTGTATACAATACGCCGTGGACTGTGTGGCGCGTGAGCATTAGATAAGTTCCAGTCTTGTTTGAAGGTCGGCAAATGAACCAAGCGCTTACAGATGAAGGATACATTGATTATTACGCCATTCTCGGTCTGGGTCGCGACGCGAAACCCGGCGAGGTGCGGAAGGAATATCGTCGCCGGATGAAGGATCTCGTGTACGAAATTGGGGAGACGGAGATCACGGAGGAAAAGCGGGCGTTTTATCTGCTTGAGATGGCGAAGCTTAACGCGGCTTTTTACATTCTGGGGAATGCAAATCGCCGGGAAGCGTACACATCGGAACGTGACAGTTTGATTGCATTGGAGCAACGGTGGCGCACTGCGGTCGATGAACATTCTGCCGAAGCGGACGCGTTGCGCCGTGAGTTTGACCGGCGAATACGGGGTTTCTTGTCAAAATATATTGAAGAAGCCATGCTCGATGCGGGACGCGACCGGGAGTGCGTGGAGGCGAGTAATTGGAACGAAGCCCACGAACGGCATGCCTCGCGTATTTTGCGTCATTATCGTCAAAGCCTTTATCAAAAAGTGTTGGAGCGGTTGCCTTTCGTAGAAGTGACGCCGCCGAATATTGACTGGTCGGAGCGCACCGAAACCGTGCAGTCGATCTTGTCGGAGATGATGAGGAATGCTTAGAAACAACGCGCAGCACGCCGGAGAAAAAACAGTCAATCCAGAATTGACGGCAAAAGCGCTCGCCAAGGCGGTTTGCGACGGGGACATTGTCAATTTTCGTTTCTTATTTTCTCCATTCTCTCCGGCACGCCGGGATTCGACGGAGCGGTTTGAGACTCCTAAATATGCGTACTTGCTACCGGACACGGAAATGGAGCATAGCGACACGTTTCGAGCTGTACTCCAGATAGTTCGTCGCGGAGACATCTGGGCACATGTTGAGCAGGAGCTTGAAGCAAAACGTCCGGCGCAGATGCCTTCTGAATTGTTGCTGATGCTGGCGGACAATGCGGTTCGTTCGGAGAAGTATACCAGTGCGGCGCAGGCGTATGAGGTGTTGCGGATTCGCGCCAGAATGCAGGAAGAGTTCTTGAACCAAGGGGAAATCGCTTTGGATAAAGGTGACATTCCCCGGGCGGTACGTGCCTATCTTGTTGCGGCAAGTCTGGAATATGATTACGGGGCATTTCCGGAGCCACTTCCTGCGGTGCCGAATTTCCAGACCCGCGCCCTGATGCTTCATGGCGATTATCCCGCTACGCCCGAGGAGAGCCTGCCCTTTCAGGAATTGCCGGTTTTTTTGCGAACAGGTTTCACGTACTTGTTGTTAAACCCGTCGCTTGCAGCAAAACTGGAAAGTCGTCCCATTGAGACCCGCCTCGACTTTTTCGAACGCCTTGTTCACGAACGCGACCCGCGCTGGGGAGAGTTTGCCACGAGGTATCAGGCGGCATGCCGTTTGACGCAGGAGTTTGCCGAGCGGATTCAACGTGCCTTGCAGAATCGAGCCGGCGGTGGCGACGACGATGTTTTGGAAGACGAAATCTACGCACAACTTGGCGAAAACCCGATGGAGATTGCAGCGCAATTATTGGGGCGTTCCATTCCCAATGGCGAGTGGTGGCAGTACCTCAAAGAAATTGCCGGTGAACATCCCCCTGGGATTTTGTTCCTTTCCCGTCAGGTGATTGGAGAACATGAAACCTTGTTGCCGCGATACCGTGCGGACTCGCCCTTGCCGATTCGGCTCGGCTTGGTTGAGAAAAGAGCCGAGTGACAAGCAATGGGATTACGCATCGATCTTCACACGCACACCCGCCGGTATTCTTCGTGCAGTCGTACAGACCCGGAAGCTGTTGTTCCTGCCGCTGTAAAAGCCGGGCTGGACGGGTTGGTTATCACAGAGCACTTTCGCCAGTGGACACAAGATGAACTAGCGGCGTTGCTTCAGTCTGCGGATGCTCCAGGTTTTTTGTTGCTGTCGGGTTTTGAATACACCTCCACCTGTGGGGACATTCTCATCTATGGTCTTTCGGATGAGAATGCCGCGCAGTTGGAACGAGATTTGCCGCCGGCTGAAGTTTTGGCTTATGTTCGACGCCACGGTGGCGCATGCATTGCTGCTCATCCTACGCGAGAAGGTATGGGGTTCGACGAACGTATTCTTACGCTTCCTTTTGCGGCAATTGAGGTTTGCAGCACGAGATTGCAGCCTCATGAGCGCGCCTTGGCGATGAAAATCAGCGAAGCGACTAAAGTGCCGCCAGTCGCCTGCAGCGATGCGCATGCGGTAGAAGAGATTGGACGTTTTGCCACCACATTCACCGTGCCGGTACGAAACATTTCCGATTTGCGCGATGCGCTCCTGCGTGGTAGATTTCATATATAACGTGGCTTTTTTCTGTAAGACAGGAACGTGATGGATTCCTCAATGGATAAGCAGACATCCCCTGATGTTCCACGCGACGCCGGTTCTGAATTGAAACGAGAACTTAAGGAGTTCGCAAAGCTTATCGCGTGGTTTCTGGTTCTGTTTCTTATCATAAAAACCTACGTCATGGAAGCCTATGAGGTACAAGGACCTTCCATGTATCCCACCTTAGAAACGAACGATAGAATCTTGGTGCTGAAACTACCCCATGTATTAAGCCGGTGGGCGCTATTTAGTGCGCTCGACCCTGTGAAACCCGGTGACATCATTGTCTTTGACAGTCCGGATGAAGAGGGCAAACGATATGTCAAGCGCGTGTTGGCAGAGGGGCCGCCACGTTCTGCTCGTCGGAATCTCGCTGGAGCCGTTCCAGACGGTAATGGGAATGTCTCGCCAAAGGTTTCTGTCCGTATCGAGGAGGGTAAAGTCTTTATTAATAATCAGCGTGTACAACCCGAATACTTCCATTCGGAACAGCTCCTTTCATCGGACTATGCTCCCGAAGTGGACCTGGGTCCCGGAGAATACTATGTGGTGGGAGATAACTTTCACCGCAGCAAAGACAGCCGCAGCTTCCGCGCCGTAAAAGACGACCACGTTGTGGGGAAAGCCGTGTTGCGTTTTTGGCCTCTTCGTAAGTTCGGGCTTGTCCGATAATAGGAACCGAATGAAGACCTTAATTTTTTCGGACGTCCATCTTAAAGTACCTCCCGCCGGGCGAGATGTGTACACGGTGTTTCTTCGGTTTTTACGCCAAGTCGATCCCCAAACCGTGTCACGGCTCGTTATTTTGGGTGACCTGTTTGACTTTTGGTTTGAATATCGCCACGTGATCTTTTCGGGTTACTTCGACGTTTTACGGCGTTTTGCTGACTTCCACGACGCCGGTATGGAAGTGCATTTCGTTTGCGGCAACCACGACCTCTGGGCAGGACGATTCTTAGAGCGCCAACTGGGATTTATCATTCATCCCGATCGTCTCAGGTTGCGGTTTGGCGATTTGGACGTCCTCATGCTCCATGGTGACGGCATTAACCCGCGCGATGTGGGATATCGAATCTATAAGCGGTTTGCTACGTTTCCCATCGTGGTTGGGGCGTTTCGGTTACTTCACCCTGATTGGGCGATGAAGTTGGCTGGGTGGGTATCCCACGGCAGTCGCCGTCTGTTGGAAGCTGAAGACTTGAGCCAGGGACCCGAAGTAGAGCCCCTACGCAGGTTTGCGCGAGAGGTCATCGAACGAGGCGAAGCGGATGCTGTCATCTGCGGCCATTCTCACTTCCCCGTCATGGAGACGTTTCCAAGTCCGAAAGGATTCGGCACGTACATTAATACGGGCGATTGGCTCTATCATCGCTCTTATGTGGAGTGGTTTGAAAAAGCCTTTCATCTCCGGAGCTTTGAATCAACGGTGGAGCGCGGTGAAGTAACCCGCAGCGAAACAGGCGACGCCATAGAGCACCGCGAGCAAGAACCACAATAGTCCAGCACCCCGTTTTTTCGAAAATGTCCAGATTTTGCGGCGAATGACAGTTCCCAAACTGGGCTCAATGTCTGCTACCACGACGGTGATATTATCTTTTCCGCCGTTGTCATTGGCTTTTACAACGAGCCGATGGCAAATTTCTGCGGGTGACGCATTTCTTTTGAATTCCTCGACGATTTCAGCGTCCTTTACCATGTTGACCAACCCGTCCGTGCACAAAAGCAACGTGTCACCGGGCACCGTATGCCACACATACACGTCGGGCTCCACCTCGGGTGACGTGCCGATGCTGCGCGTGACCAGATTCTTGCGCCCATCTGATTCTGCCTCGGCTTTTGACATCAACCCTAGCTTTACCTGCTCATCTACCCATGAGTGATCCTCGGTACGTGCGATGATTTCCCCCTCTCGTATGTGATAACAGCGCGAGTCGCCCACATTGCCAATAAATACCTTCCGGGGTGTGACCAGCACGGCAAGCAATGTCGTGCCCATTGGTCGGCCTGTGTCCAAAAGTCCATTATCCCGATTTGTCTGGAAGATGCTTTCGTTTGCGCGCAAAATTGCCTTTCGGATGACATCCAAAATGCCCTTGTCCGGGTTTTCCTCATCGGGGTCGATTTCAGGCGGTGTCTGTTTCAACATATCCTTCAGGATCGCTACCGCTAACTTACTCGCAATATCCCCTGCCAAATGTCCCCCTAGACCATCGGCTACACATAACAAAGCCCCCTCGGGAATTAAGCGACACTCCGGCATGTCCGTGACACGGAAGACACCGAAGGAGTCTTCATTGTGCCGTTTCCTTCTTCCCACATCCGTTTGCGCGGCTATCTCAATTCGCATCGCTGCTCCTCACTTCTTCTTCTTCATCATAACAAAGCCCTCCTTTTCACCAAAACGGCTCAGGTGTCTCTCCTCACTTGGTTTTCCTGTGCTAGGTTTTGGTTCTTTCATTAAGCGGGGTTGCGAGAACGGGACGGGGCAACCTGTTTGGTCGTTGGGGATGACAATGAAAAGGTAGCGTACGCATTCTTATCTGCGACAGGAATGATCCTGCCCCCAGATCTATCCCGTCTTGCACCACGTCTCCCGGTTGTCATTGTGAGGAGTGCCGCTAGGCACGACGTGGCAATCCCCTCGGGACTTGGGGACGACCATGCCCTGGGTCCTCTTGCGCTGCGCGGTTGAGGGGATTGCTTCGTCGCGTCGGGGACGCCGCTCCTCGCAATGACAACGCGGGGGACGTGGGAAAAGTAGGGACGAGACATGCCTCGCCATTCGCGAGTGTATGTTCAAGAAAGGTCGGTTTTACCGGCGTCCCTATTTCGCTATGGGGTTTGTTGCGGCTCAGATTTCTGCATCCGGATCAGGCAGTTGGAAACGCACGCCTTCCAGAGGGAAGCCATCGGCGTCTGTAATTCGCAAGTTGAACACCCAACTTCCGCCTGCATTGATTGATACAACGCCGAGGCGCGTTGTGCCCGCTGGTAAAGTCACTTCGGCGTGGTCTTCGAATAGAAAACGATCCTTATAAAGTGCGCCGTGGCCTCTTGGCGGATAGGAAGCTCGGTCAAGAACGCAATCATTGCCCAGCCATACCTGGAGACCGTCGTCCCATCCAACGTGAATCCAAGCTTTTTGTGTTCGATCGGAGACGACCTGGGTCACCAGAAATGCAGACTGGTCATCAGTATTCCGCCAATCGAAAATAGCCGTCATGCTGACACTGCCAATAGGCGCCAGGTTGGGAAACAAGAACCATCTGACCACGCTATCACGGCCTTGCAAGGGTAAGTCTAAACGAATAGGAGTCGTAAAAGTTCGCGCCGCGGCAAATTGGGGTTTTGTAAATGGGTTTCCAAGGGGTCCCGCGACGTACCACGCGGGCGGGGTACCGAAAACGCAACACAAATCTCCCGCTGATAAGTCGCCACGGTCATAGGCATGCACCGCATCGACGAGGCGTTCTGCCCGGGGGTCGGTTTTTGCACTTTTGTCTGTCGTGATTTCCAGCCATTCCCGGACCACTTCTGCCGCTCCTTCAAAAGAGGCCGGGGCGATGCCGTACTTTGTCCTGACATCGAGATCAGCCGGACACCAGATAGGGGCGCCTGAGAATGACCATACATACTTCTTTGCGACGGTCCGGAGTGTCTGAAGTTGGGCGCGGAGCTCGGCGAGTTCCTCTTTCCAAGGACGTTTGGGATAATCAGGTCCGCCTGTTTCGACCATGTGCAGGGGCCAAACCCCGGGTGCAACACTGCATCGCTTTTTCCAGTAACGTAGAACCGTTTCGTTGCCCTTCCATAGATTTTCGACCGACAAGTCCCCGTCTCTGCATAGAGCAATCTGTGATACAGGTCCCTCGTATAAGCAATAAGAACGCTCGTACGCGAGGTGCAACCCTCCGGGCGCATCGCGTTCCGCCATGACTTCCAGTAAGCCTTTCATATAATATCTACCGATGGGCCGGGACTGAAATGCTCCGGGTAAGAGGAGAACAACAGCTTCCGGGTAGGCGTCGAGTAGCGCCGCCATGGTGGCTCGTCCCTGATTTTCAGCGGCACGAAGTAGGTCTTCTGCGGTGTAGCCATCCCACGTGTAAATCTCGTGGCCCAGAGAATATCTTTTATAGGGATATTCCACATCGATGGCGACGCCGCGAAATCCGCTCTCTTTCGCCACTTGTCCCAGACGCGAAAAGTGTTTTGCCATTTTGACCGTGAACTCAGGAGAGAGGAGGGTGTTTGGGGAGGGCCATGCCCCGTTCTCCGAAAAATGTACATCTAAAATCGACTCTGTGGCGCCGGCTTCACAAAGGTGTCTGACATTCTCCGATACACGTCGGAACCAGTCGCCTGTCGGCGATTCCGGGGTCCCAAAACCGATGTTGTTCGCAACGCCTTCGTCCCAGTCCCCAGCAACAAAAATCAGCCCATCATAAGAACGGGCGATGTCAGGCGCATGCTCGTTGATGTAATCGGTCGGTATGGCCGAGTATGCCAACATTTTGGGTTGAGCCGAAGCGTTGCAGGTGATAGTCAGGACAAGAACACAGAAAAGGAAAACAGATCTGACCATGTTTCTACTTCCTCCATTTTTGGATAGTTCCGCGTAGCCGTCTCATAATACAGGAAATAATACTCTTCGCGCGTTTCTAGGACAAAGCCTGTACAAACTGTACTCTTTTGCAACAACTAAGGGCCACATAAAGGTATGTGGGTCCAAGCCTTTGACCTTGTATCGAGAAATCAAAAAGGGTTTGAACCATGCTGAGACTCCTTTTTCTTTGTAAGTCCCGGACAGCTGTCCCATTGTTCTCTATTGTCGCGCTCATTGCGAGGGGTGCCGAAGAGATAACGCGGCAACGTCCCCTGGGGATTAGGAGATAGCTTCGTTTCGGCACGAGACCCTCTTGCGCTGCGCGGTTGAGGGGATTGCTTCGTCGCGTCGGGGACGCCGCTCCTCGCAATGACAAAAGGGGGTAAGTAAAGAGGATAAGAAGGGCGAGGCTCCATTCCTCGCGGTGACAACAGTGGGCATGAAGGGCGGAGCTGACTGGTCATGGGCAGAAACAGGAAGGGCGAGCACGGGGAATCGGCCCTACAAGGAAAAACAAAGGGCGAGGTACGAGATGGGTAGTCCTAAACAAAAATAGGGGGGCGAGTCATGACTCGCCCCTACTGAGGGCGATCTCTGTCAAGGCGTTGTCCTGGGCGAGAAAGTGGGATGGCGCAAGGTCTTGCGCCCTTACAAAAAGATGAGAGGATAGGCTCCCCGTGTCGGGGGCTTGCTTCGAAGAGGGCGACCTCACCCGTGCACCGTGAAATAGGCTCCCCGTGTCGGGGGCTTGCTGCTGGCAATGTCAATTTCTGGGTGCAGTGAATGAATAGGGGTTGAAGTAAGGAAGGCTAGTTCGGCTATTGGAGGCGCAAAATAGCGCGGTCCTATACGGAGCGTTGTGATTATGTCGCCATATCTGCGGCAACGATTTTGCCCAGAATACCATATTGGTCCAGGGCTCATTGTGTCATTAGCCGTTTATAAGGGGTCATTCCGCGAACCGATAGGTAGGCTTGGGGCGTCCTGGTTGAATACATTGCCAGGCTTTTTGGGTGGCGGTGACGTGATGTTGATCAAATACTGTTTGAAGTGTATGACGCACGAGATGGTCAAGGCTGGAGGGTTCCATCCCGACGCGGGCATTCAACGTCAGGATGGCGTTGGGAGATTCCCCTGCCGTTCCTCGAATAGACGGGGGTTGAACGAGATTTGTCAGGTTTCCCATCAGGGCAGCGTTGCCGGTTTCTAGAAATAGTTTCACATGACCTACGAGAGTCTGCCGATTTTGGAATTCTCGCTGCATTTGATTGAGTAAATCTGCCGTGGCTCGGTTCCAATCCGTTCTATTTCCTGTCAACTCCAATGTTGCATTTAACCATCCCAGTTCGGCTTCCCCGGCTGCATATTGGTCATAATCGATTTCCAGGCGGCGGGCAGCGCTGGTCATTTCGGCGTTGACGTTATCCCACCACAATTCGACGCCCTGTCCGGTTTGTGCGCTGATACGGAAAACCGGGGCGGAAGGATTTAGATTGGCAACGTGTTGCTGCAGTTCATCGAGGAAGTCTGGGGAAACCAAGTCGATCTTGTTGATAACCAAGAGGTCGGCCTCCTCAATTTGTTTTGCGAAGATATAAGCCGCGCCGGAACGGAGTGCATCGGGGGAATGGCTCAGAATCTGCTGAAAACGTAAGGCGTCAACAACTACAGAAATGGGCCGCACGTCAATTTGAGCTGCGAAGCGTTTTTTCAACGGGCGCGCGATCGTTGCGGCAAGGTCGGCGCAACTTCCGACCGGTTCCGCTAATATAAAGTCCGGCGAGATCTCAGATTGGAGTTGGGAAATGGCTTTGACGAAGCCCTGAAAATTGCAACAGAAACAACTTCCGTGCACCTCCGCTACGGCAGCGCCGGTACGACACAACGCCCGAGTATCAACCAGCTCCGGCACTTGGTCATTTGTTATCAATCCGACACGCACCCTTTTTTTCAGCAAACGCTTAGCCACAGTGGACAACAAGGTAGTTTTTCCGGAACCCAGAAAGCCGTGAATGAGAAAAAGTCGAAACATATTGTGCTCCTTCAGTGGCAGGGTGCCTGTGTATGCATGATGCATGTGAGGTAAAAGTTACAGCAGAAGTAGTCATCAAACGCCCCAAATTGTAAGGCGCTGGTTATGTTACGTGCAAACGCATGGGAGACGGGACAATTCCCCCGGAAAGTTGTGGATACCCCGTCGATGTGCTACACCCCATGTGCTACATCTGACCTATGTCATTGCGAGGAGTGCCGCTAGGCACGACGTGGCAATCCCCTCGGGAATTCGGGGATGACCATGTCCTGGGTTCTCTTGCGCTACGCGGTTGAGGGGATTGCTTCGTCGCGTCGGGGACTCCGCTCCTCGCAAGGATGACCGGATGGGGCGAGTCATGACTCGCCCCGACAAGAGGAAAGACAGAGGCGATGTGCGGGGAATGATGGGTACGGTCGGGATGCTCAGAAACTTTCGAGGCGCAGGCGCAGGGTGACGGGGTAGTGGTCGCGGTGGGTGTCAAGGTAGTGGGCGAGAAGGGCGCACCGATCTGCGTCGATAATATGGTCGTCGCCTTTGTCATAGAGGATTCTTCCGTTGGAAGTGACGGAGTAGGTATGGGCGGCATATTGGGTTTCGCGTCGTGGGTAGCGAGGAAACGTGATGGTTCGTTCCGCCATACGGCGGGTGAGTAGTTCGGTCATGAACTGTTTCGCGGGGCGGCGGTCCGGGCGTCCATCGGGGAGCGTCTCAACCGTGATGTTTCCGCCGAAATCGATGGGAAACACCTTTTCGCACCAATCGCTGCCGAGTCCCATGAGTGCGTGGGCGACAGCCCGGCCGCTGTTGCCGTTGTCTATTCCGATAGCGTGGAAGTTGTAGGCGCGGTCTAGTTCCAGGATGACCTCTTGTTGTCGGGGGTAGGGGACGGCTGCCAGGTGGATGTGTGCCGTATTAATCAAGTCGGTGCCGTCGAGTCGGTAGATGACGAATTCAGAAGGGTCGCGGGCGTAACCGAGGTCGCATCCGAGGTAGTAGACGCCTTGCGGTGGATTGGGCACGTCAAGTGCGTGGTCGTTTGCGTCGAGGCAGATCTCGCAGAACTCGAGGGAATCTTGAACGCAAGCCAAGTAATCTTCGAGGTCGAACACAGCGTGCGCCGGGGCACCGTGTTGTCCCAGAACACGGTGGATGTATCCCGGGGAGTCTTTTCCGCCATAGAGGAGGGCAAGTTCTTCTTCTTTTTCCGATGTGAAATCGGGATGAAGGGTTGAAGGCCAGTTATATTGTTCGGCGTCGGCAATTTGTGTCATTCGGTAGAAGGTGTTACGTAGTCCGTTGGGAACGCCGTACACCCAGCGCTTGCCGCCGGCGTTGAGGGCTTGGTAAAGTTCGCCCCATGCCGTTTCGGTCATTTCTTGGGCTTCGTCGATGATTTGCCAGTCCACGTGGAGTCCCTGAAAATTGATACCGCGTGGTCCCGCGATACGTCCCCATAAAACGAATCCATTTCGGAATCGCATGTGCCACGATGGGGACCGGTGCAGTTCGACAAGATTGCCGGCCAGTGCGGAGGTGGTTTGGATGCGTCGGCAGATGCGGTCCATTAAAGGGTAAAGATGGTTTTCGCATTGTGTTGCGACGAGCATTTCGGAATCAGGCAAGGCGACCGATGCCCACGCGGCGATGAGCTCTATTTCTGTGGTTTTACCGACGTCTCTGCCGTCACAGTGTACTTTTCGCAGGGCGTAGGACTCGAAGGAGTCTTTTTGATAAGGGCGGAGTTGCCAAGGCTTTCCATTGCGATCTGTGAAGACGAGGTGAGCAAATGTGGCGCGGTGGTAAAGAGCGATCCAGTGTTCGATTTCGGTTTTCGTGAACCCGTGGTTTTGAAGGAGAGTACGGGCGCGGCTGAAATCCAAGCGCATGGGACTGGTCGAGACGGTTATAGCGAAGAGTTTGGAGTATTCTTGTGGGGACTTGAACCGGTATCAGAAGACCTGGGTTCGTCGTTTTTGTTTTCTTGGGAGTATTCGGTTTTGGGCGAAGCGAGTAGGGCATGGAACACCCCTTCGGACTTCTTGATCAAGGGGCGGAGGGCGTCGGCGAATCCGTGGCCGGTGGGCAGTCCTACACGTAATACAGAATCTTCAAATTCTTTCATGGCTTTCCTAAATCGGTCTCTTGTTTTACCGAGGGTTTCGTAGTGAGCGGGAGTGGGCTCTTTCTCGAAGGCGTCTTCCATGTGCATGAGGTCCCGTAGACAACCCGCCACTTCGTACAGTCGTCCAAGTACAACAGGTAGATTAGCGGTGCCATTTTGGGCAAGTAGAACGATCTGTTCGTTTAGGAAATGGACGATGATGTCGCGGTCGGGTCCGGACAATGCGGCGGTGCGTTCTGAGAGAAGTCTCGCCAGGAGGTTTGTTTCGGTTGTAATAGGTGGCATATTTCCCATACCATTCCTATTAATTGGATCCCGGGTGTTGCATTGATGAACAAGAGAGGTGCTTTATGCGGCTAAGCCGAAGGGCATTCTTGGGCTGTTGTGGGACGGCATTGGGTGTAGCGAGTTGGCGTGGGATTGGGGAAGAAAAGCCGCTACGGTGTCCCCCGATAATTTCGGGGGCATTGCGGTGGGTTAACAAGGAATACGTCAAGCCAGACTTCACTGAATCTTGGAAACAGGAGGTGGATGACGAACGGGCGATTGGGTTTGATTTAGGATGGTTGTGCCATGTGCAGGCGTTGTTGGAGGCGGATGCTCCCGATGCGCGACTTCGTGAATTGCTTGACTTGTACAGTACGGTTGGGATGCAGGTGTTGCTGGACACGGGGTCCACACCGGACTGGTATGTGCGGCTAGATGCAGAAAGAGAAATTGAATACGCCAAGCGCCAAATCGAGATGATTGTGGAACGCGTGGGGGATCATCCCGCATTTTATGGGTGGTATGTTCCTCAGGAGATTTATGTGACGTGGGACGCCAGTGCCGCTTTCATTGATAAGGTCTATCCGGCAATTGTGGCATTATGTAAGAGTACCACACCCAAGAAGTTGGTCACCGTGTCGCCATTTTTTATTTTGGACAAAACAGGCGTGTTTGGGGACTTTCGCTATGCCGAGCCGGAGGAATACCGTAGGTATTGGGCAGCGTTGATTCGTCGGAGTGGTTTTGATGTGGTAATGATGCAGGACAGTGGGGAACATTTTTCTTATGTGACGAACGAGGAAAGACGGCCATTTTTCGAAGCGATGCGCGAGGCATGCGATGAGAGCGGCGCGCGATTTTGGGGAAACGTTGAGTGTGCGGAGTTCGAATGTCCGAGCCTTGAGACGTATGTGAAGAGATATGGTCGGGTTCACCATTCGACGGTGAAAGATGCACCCTGGCGTCCCGTGCCGCTGGATCGATTAGAAAGCAAATTGCGTTTGGCTGCGGCGTATGTTGAGCGGATTGTCACGTGGGGATACGTGGAGTTTTGCAGGCCGAAACTCGGTCAAGCGGCTAAAGACTGGTACGAGGGGTATAAAACTTATGTGGAGCGGGTCCGGGGTAAGCAAAAGGATGGCGCTGGTGCCACGCAGTAATTTTGCATAGAATCACAAGCCTTTTGCAGTGTATCAAGTCCTTAGACCTAGGCTTATACGGCCGGCTTTTATTTCGGGGAGTGATTCCGCGAGTGTCGAAGGAATTGCCTCAATCGCCCGCGCACGAGGACACCGAAAAAAGTAGGGGACTTCCCAGAATTCCCGAGGGGATTGCCGCGTCGTGCCTAACGGCACTCCTCGCAATGACAACGTAAGGCTATAGCGTAGTAGGAGGTCGTGTGTGGCGGCACTGCTCGCAATGACGGGGGGCGGGTAAAAACGCAATAGGACGCAAAAGGTAAAAACGAGTAGTCCCCAAAAACAAAGGATTTGTAAACGGCTGCAAGGTGTTTTTGGGGTCTCATGCGCCGCTGTTTTTACGTTAATGAGCTTGATTGAAAATTGTCTCTTCAGTTCGCCATGCCAAGAGAATTGAAAGCGCCAAAGATACTGGTACAATATAGCTTTTGAGAACAGAGGGCGTAAGGTGGTAAAGTGTAAGCTAGTTTTAAGGAGTTCCTTAACGGGGTTAAAGAAAGGTAAGAGGAGTAAGAAGATGATGTTGAAGCGATTGTTGGCGGGAATTCTTATTGGGAGTTGTGTGGTATTTGGTCTTGGTTTGGCCGGTTGCGGCGGTAGCGGCGGCAAAGAGGTGGTCATTCAGGACGAAGGTGCGAAAGACCCGCAGATGGAGAGCGGTCGGCAAAAGATGATGCAGATGATGAAGCAGACGATGACCCCGCCTCAGCCGCCTCCAGGCACACAATTACCACCGGCTCAGACGCAACAGACACCGCCACCCACACAGGGACAGTGACGTTGGCTTAGATTTAGAAAGAGTTCTTTTTCCATCGTTAAAGATGCGAGGATGGACTCCTTGATCTCATTGGACGGGCAGATACTGCCGTATCTGCCCGTCCTTTCCTAAGGGAAGTGCTTAAGAAAGTCAGACCCGGGGGCGGTAGCACGGGATGTTGAGCATAGCGGTTGCCCAGGTGTCGGCAATGTTTGTGTGAGGGAGGTGAGTGCAGTATGTGCTGCTGTGGATATTTGACACGTGTTTTTGATGGTTTTATACTCTAAGAGAAGCGATACGTCGACGTGGCGTGTATCCGCTGTGATTCCCGCATAAAGGGGATAACGACATAGGGAGGGTTTCGCGATGGAAAGACTTACGCCGGAACGTGGTGAACGGACTTGGAAGTTGTACCGTCTGAGCTGGTACGTGACGTTGCTCTGCTTCCTTGTGGTCATTTGTGGTGCCTTGTTTTTCATGTATCTTTTGATGTCAGGTACGTCTGACGCCAGTGAAACAGCGACTTTTGACAGTTTGGTGATGGTGGGACTTTTCCTCGCCGCTGGCCTCATTTTGATTGGAGCGGCGATTACACGGTATCAGGCGCGGTTAGAAGGCCAGCATCTTGAATTGAAATTAGCCATAAACCGTCTGAACGACGCCATCGAAGCTCTCCGAAAAAGAGACACCGTCTGAATGTGCCAGCCCTTTGTTGGGCTGTTGTTTTTTAAGCCTTTTTGCCGGAGTCTTGTGAATGAAAGAGACTCCGAAAGGCATATCGTATGACATCGCTAGATGAACATGTGTTGGTGTTGAACCGCTCCTGGGTAGCGGTGCATATTGCACCTGCGCGGCGCGCGCTGACCCTGTTGTATCTGGGCTTGGCGCGGGCGGTTCATCCGACTGCGTATACCCTGCACGAATTTGACGCGTGGATTGACTTATCTCAAGACGGTTTAAAAGGGCGATATATTTATACGCCTACGTTGCGGATACGGATTCCGGAAGTGATATTGCTCAAGGAATTCAACGGAATGATTCGCCACGAGGCGAAGTTTTCGAGGCACAGCATTTTTGAGCGGGATAAGAATACTTGCCAGTATTGTGGAAAGGTACTGCCGCGTTCGCAACTCACGCTCGACCATGTTATCCCGCAATCGCGAGGAGGTCCTGAATCGTGGGACAATCTGGTGGTGGCGTGTATGCGGTGCAATGTGCGTAAGGGGAACTTGACGCCTGAAGAAGCCGGGATGACCTTATTGCGCAAGCCGTCCCGTCCGGCGTGGTTGCCTCGTTTCGGCATGCGGCTGCCAAACGACCATTTGGAAGTATGGCAGCGGTTTATAGATACCCGCGTTCTCCAAGCGCGTGATCGTGCCGTTCTTTCTGACCAAACGGAAGACGTGTCCGTCGACGGTTCATCGTGACGGCGGGAAACCAGATAGACCAGTTCTTGCCGTGAATGACAACTCGTCAAAAGCCTCACCCGACGCTTTTCCTAACAAAGCCAGGCAATGGACGCAAGTGAGCGGGTGCCGCTCGGCTCCTTTTGCGACGATTGCATTCCCCTTATCTCTTCCTAGCCCGTTGACGTACGCCGTTCCTCCGGAGTTACAGTCCCGCATTGCGGTGGGCATGCGCGCCCTGGCACCGGTTCAAAATAGACTTCGCATGGGATATGTTGTGCAGTTGTCCGAAGAGACCGATCTAAAGTCCGTTAAAAGTATTGTTGACTTGCCGGATGAAGAGCCGATTTTTACGGAAGAAGTTCTACATCTGTGTACCTGGATGTCAGAGTATTATTGCTGTAGCCTTGGGGAAGCGCTCCATGCTGCGGCGCCTCCCGGAGCCCGTATGCATGCGCAACGACGGTTCATGCTTCACCCCGAAGGCTTGACATCCGCAAGGTTTACGGAAAAACAAAAGGCGATCGTGGAAGCCTTGTATCGTGCGGGAACGTTGACCGAGCGGGACCTTTGTCGCGTGGTGGGCGTCAAGGACTTGAGCAGGGAGTTGACGACGCTGTTGAAGCGAAACGTCATTGTGGAGGCTCCTTCTCTCGTAGAACAGCAGGTTTCTGAAAAGTTAGAACTTTTCGTTTGTTTGGAAGAAGATCGAATCTTGGAGGAGGAATCGCTGCTGGAATTGCAGCGCAGGGCACCGCGACAGGCGGCCGTCTACTTGGATTTGTTGCACGGCGAGCCCGAGCGAATGGCCCCCATCCTCTATGAGAAACATTCTGTTTCGCTCGAGGTGTTGCGCGCACTGGAACGCAAGGGATTGGTTCGCCTTGAGCATCGGGAATCTTATCGTCTTCCGGAGTTTGCCGTGGATGAAAAGACCCGCGTGAAACCGGCGCTGAACGAGGAGCAAGAAGCGGCTTGGCGTGAGATCGTCGAGGCAGTGGACGCGGGAAGTTTTCGAACCTTCTTGCTTCAAGGGATAACAGGCTCGGGCAAAACCGAGGTGTATCTTCAAGCAGTGGAATACGTGCTCTCGTTAGGGAAAAACGCGATTATTCTCGTTCCGGAGATCTCGTTGACGCCGCAGACCGTAGCGAGGTTTAAGGCGCGGTTTGATACGGATATTGCCGTGTTACACAGCGGCTTGAGCCCCGGGGAGCGCTATGACGAATGGCGACGGGCTTGGCGGGGCGAAGTGCGGATTGTCGTGGGCGCGCGTTCAGCGATTTTTGCGCCCGTAGCGAATCTGGGACTCCTTGTCGTGGATGAGGAACATGATTTATCTTACAAGCAAGCCGACCCTGCCCCACGGTACCATGCGCGGGACGTGGCGGTAATGCGGGCAAAATTGGCTCAAGCTGTTTGCGTACTAGGCTCGGCCACACCTTCGTTGGAGTCGTCGTATAACGCCGAGCGAGGAAAGTTTGGGCAGTTGATGTTAACGCGTCGTGCCCTTTCCGCCGCGCTCCCGCGGGTTGAGATCGTGGATATGCGCGCGGAAACCAGGGAAGTGGGAAGTGCGCCGTTTTTTTCTCGGCGCTTGGAAGAAGCCATTCGTCAACGAATGGATGTTGAGGAACAGGTACTGCTATTACTGAACCGACGCGGGTTTGCGCCCTTCGTGCTTTGTCCAATGTGTGGTTGGAGCGCCACGTGCGTGGATTGCCATGTCAGCATGACCTACCATGCTAAGGGGGCGGCACTGGTGTGCCATTATTGCAATCGCCGGACGGACGTCCCTCAGGTTTGTGGGGAGTGTGGTTTTCAGACCCTTCTTTTTTTGGGGCAGGGCACACAAAAAGTGGAAGAAACCCTGCGACATATGTTTCCCGACCGCCGCGTGGAACGTATGGATGCCGACACAACATCCGGGAAGGGAGGACACGCGAAGATTCTCGGGCGCCTTGCGGCGCGGGAAATTGATATTTTGGTGGGGACCCAAATGATTGCCAAGGGGCATGATTATCCGTATGTGACGCTTGTCGGGGTATTAAATGCCGACAGTGGTCTTGGATTTCCGGATTTTCGGGCCTCCGAGCAAACGTTTCAGTTGCTAACGCAGGTAGGTGGTCGTTCCGGCAGGGGGGATTTACCGGGAGAAGTCATTATTCAGACGTATCGTCCCAAACATTACGCGATTTGTTGTGCCGCTACCCATGACTATCAATCTTTTTACGAACAGGAAATCGTGAACCGGCAGGGAGCCGGTTATCCGCCCTTCCGTCGTATGGCGAATGTGTTGTTGGAATCAGAAGATCCCGTTCGTGCGGAGCGTGCGGCTGCAACGGCGCAGAAAATTGCCCGTGCGTATCGTAAAGAGTCAGGATATACGCATACCGCGATATTGGGACCTGCGCCGGGACTCGTTCCGAGAGTTCGAAAAAAATACCGGTGGAATGTTGGATTTCTTTCGCCCCATGCGAAGTGGCTGCATGCACTGGTACGAGCCGTTGTGGAATCGCTGCGACGGGGTCCAGGGGCATCGGGGGTAGATATCAAAGTCGATTTAGATCCGTATGGGATATTGTGAAGGCCTAGACAGGAAGTTTGTACGAGTTAAGGGTATTTTGGTACACTTGCAAGGTACTAGGCGCAAGAAGAGCGCGGTAACCTCCCACATGGACTGTGTGGACATTTCGGCGCGTTCTTGAGAAGTCTGGGCTACGTTGCCGATGAGGTTTACCTGAAGTTTTTCCCGCCGCCCGGCGCATTTCAAATAGGGTTCAGGTGGAGAAAGGCCGTGTATATTTGTGTTTTTGTGCGAAGAAGTGTTCGTAGTGTTCTGTTGAATGGAGCGCAAAATGATGATTGATGACCAGATTGTTCAACGTGTGGCGGAAGAGCTCGAACTCAGTCCTGCTCAAGTGGGAGGCGTGATGAACCTGCTGAGTGGGGGCGCTACCATTCCGTTTCTTGCCCGATATCGAAAAGACGTGACGGGAAATCTGAATGAAGCCCAGCTAGAAGCCATTTTTGACCGTTATACATATCATCGGTCTTTAGAAGAACGGCGGGCGACCATTCTGAAAACGCTCTCGGAACAAGGTGTCTTGACAGAAAGCCTGCGTCAGGCGATTGAAACTTGTACAGACCGCGGGGTGTTGGAAGATATCTTTTTGCCTTTCCGCAAAAAGCAGCGCACAAAGGGAATGATTGCCCGAGAAAAAGGCTTGGAACCCCTTGCTGATTATTTGTGGAACCAACAACTGAATCACTTGGGGTTAATGGGCTATGCGGAGACCTTTGCGGTACCGGAACGTTCGGTGTCCTCTGCGGAAGAGGCGATGGAAGGCGCCTGCAACATTGTGGCGGAACGGCTTTCTTATGATCCCGAAATACGAGGAGTGGTACGGAACGCTATGTTCCGCGAAGGCATCGTCGCGACCTATCCCACGAAAAATGCCGAGGGCAAGAAGACGAAATACGAAGCCTATTATTCTTTTTCGGATGCGGTTATGACCATACCCTCTCATCGGTACTTGGCGGCGCAGCGGGGGGTGAAAGAGGGCATTCTTCGCATAGAACTTAAGGTGGACGACGGCCGCATTATTGACGAGATTGTCGAGCGGATTGTGCGGGAGAAGGATTCTCCGTTTGAGCCATTCTTACGGCGAGCGGTTGAAGACGCTTATTATCACTTGATCCGTCCTGCCATTGAAAATGATGTGTTTGAGTTTCTCAAGAATCGGGCGGACGAGGACGCGATTAAAGTTTTCCGGGTGAACATAGAGAATGTGCTGTTGGCAGCTCCAGCGGGACAGATTCCGGTGATAGGAGTGGACGTTCTAGAGCCTCGCCGATTAACGGTAGCCGTTGTGGACGGGTCTGGAACGTTGTTGGAGCACATTTTTCTGCGTTTTCGGGCTAATGACGAAGATGATGGTGCGGCTACGACGGAGGAATTTCTATCGCTGATTCAGCGACATGCGATTCAAGCGATTGCGATCGGAAACGGTCCCAGCGGCCGCGAAGTGGCTGTATTCTTCCGAAATCTTTTGTCTACGGGTGGATTGCGCGACGTATTCTGCACGTTTGTCAACGAGTCAGCATTGACGGCTTGTGCGACGTCGCCCTTGGGACAAGCAGAGTTGCCGAACGTTCCTGTGCCGGTTCGACGGGCTGTGTCGGTTGCACGGCGTTTGCAAGACCCGCTCAGTGAACTCGTGAAGGTCGAACCTCGTATGATCGGGTTGGGGCAATATCAGCACGATGTCGATCAGAAGCGTTTGCGGGAAGGTCTGCGGCGTGCGGTATCCTCGTGCGTGAATCGGGTGGGTGTTGATTTGAACCGTGCCTCAGCAACGCTCTTGAGCTACGTCAGTGGCGTGTCTCCCAAAATAGCATCGCGTATTGTTCAAAAACGTGGCGAGCTAGGACGATTTGCATCGCGCGAACAGTTGTTGAGCGTCGAAGGTATTACGCCCTCCGTGTATGAACAGTGTGCCGGCTTTTTACGGGTAAAGGACGGCGAAAACCCGTTGGATGCGACGGCGATTCACCCCGAAGCCTATCCTGTGGTGGCTCGGATCGCGGAACATTTTAAGGTGCCTGTACCTGAGTTGTTTAGAAACGAAGCCTTGCTAGCCGATGTTGACTTACGACCGTTTGCTACGGGAGTTATCGGAGAGCTCACGTTAGAAGATATTCGTCGAGAGTTGCTTGTACCTAGCCGAGACCCTCGCCGCGAATTCCGAGTGCCGCGGTTCCGTCACGACGTATGTTCCGTTCAAGACCTGGAAGTCGGGATGGTCCTGGAAGGGGTCGTGACGAATGTGATCGATTTCGGTGTATTTGTGGACATTGGGGTGGGGCAAGACGGATTGGTACACCTCTCAGAATTATCCCCGCAGTTTGTAGGCGACCCTCATGCTTTAGTCAAAGTGGGGGATGTGGTTCGCGTCCGGGTGATCAAAGTGGACAAAGAGAGTCCTCGGATCTCTTTGTCGATGAAAAATGTCCATACGGCGCCCCCACGACGGGAAAAACCGCAGCGGGAACGCAGAAACACAGAACGTGTCCAAGAGGAAAAACGCCGCAGTCGGGCCAAAACCGCCGAAACGGAGGTGGCTTCCACCCCAAAGGATGAAGAAAAAAGACAAACGAGGCGGCGGGACGTCGCCGTGTCCAAACGCAAGGAAGAACGTCCCTCACGGCCCGCAAAAGAGAAACCCGAACGGCAACCCGCGTTTTCTGATTCTTCGGGGGCGTTCAACACCCTCTTGGCGGAACAGTTGGCAGCGCTACGGGAAAAGTTTACGGGCAAATGACGGTATCTCGACGTTTAAGTAGCCTCGCCCTGGGCTTCCTCGAGTAACGTCAATGCCTTTTGGGCGTCTTGGGAAGCCACACAGACTTGGATTTCCCCTAGTTTTCCGACGCTGACCGGGAAGACACCATAAGGTAGTTCCCGTCGTGTCAACGCTCGAATACCGCACCCTTCTAAGAAAGATACTATCACTGCGGCTTCATTTTCGTTCCAACATTGGTAGACAACCTGGAGTTCCGTGTATTGAGTCTCTTCCGAAGGAAAATCTTCAGTCATGCCGCATCTCCATAGGCGTTATCATAGCACATGCCAACACAATAAGAATATACATTAGGTTTGCGTAATTTCGGGTCAAAGGTTTACCTGTTGCGACGTTCCTGATGCGTTTTTACCGGAAAGGTAGAATGCATAAGTGCAGAAACCTTTGACACGGTATCGAGGAGATAGACAATTGGTTTATACGTTCTATTGTCATTGCGAGGCGCGAGTCTCCGAGTGACGAAGCAATCTCCATAACCGCGCAGCGCAAGGTGGCGTGTAACAGAGGTTGGGATGATTACCGAATACCTAAAGGGATTGCCACGTCGCGCCTGACGGCACTCCTCGCAATGACAGGGCTGGGGGAACCGTAGGGGGCGACTACACCCGTTTGATCTAGCCTATTGGTTTGTGGTAGCGTAACGCCTACGTACTAGATTTTGTGGAGATAAGCTCTTGACACGAAGAGACAAATCTGGTATATTGACGAGGAACATGGACGGGGCATTCGGAAGTGGGAATGCCTTTGCGGAAGCGAGTCATAACAAAAACATCCTTGACGATCCTAATTTGGAGACGGAAGGAGGGATGCAAGAGAGAACCAGCGTGTTCTTTCCAAGGGTCGTCATCGTGTGATGTGTCCATAGATTCGGTTGGATAACGTTCGTAATGGCGGAAGTTTCTTGTTCCGCCGAGTGCGAGTAAACAAATAACAAAAGGAGATTACGCACAATGCGTAAAACATTGCTTGTAACTCTAGCAGCGGTTCTCGTAGCCGGCGCTGCGTTTGCGGAATTGCAGACGGTTCAAGTAGGCGGCGAGCTGCGGATTCGCGCTAACTATTACATGAACACGTTTACGAGCCCGGGTGCGGCGCGTCTTCGTTGGCCGGCTCTGGCGGGTTTCAATACGCTGTCGGCGCGTCCTATTGGGACGTTTGGTGGCATTGGGAACGGGATTGGTATTCTGAGCCCGTTTGCCTGGGACAGCGAAGGTAACGATCTGGACTATGTCGAGCAGCGCACGCGTTTGAACGTGAAGGCGGACTTCACGAACGAAGTGAGTGCGTTTATTGAGCTTGACAGTTACGACATTTGGGGCGAAGACTTCCGTTCGAACTGGATCACGGGGGCAGATGCGCGCTCGGTCAGTGTGGACGACGTAGAAGTCTATCAAGCCTACATCGAAGCGAACGAGATGTGGGGCTTACCGCTTCGTGCTCGTATCGGTCGTCAAGAGCTCAGCTTCGGCAGCCAGTGGCTGGTCGGTGTGAATGACAAGAATCAGGGGCCGTGGGGTCTTTCGTTTGACGCGTTGCGTCTGACCTATGCGACCGACGTATTCAGCGTGGATGCATGGGCGGCGGAATTGGCAGAAGCCGGCGTTACGGAAGAAGACGGCGATGTCTGGTTCTATGGTGTTTACGGTAGCTACAAAGGCCTTGAGAACATCACGATTGATGCCTACTGGATGTGGGTGCGTGATGCTCGCAGCCTGAACGATACCAATTTCATTTGGTTCGTAGAGTGGCTGGAAGACTGGTTTGGTGTAGATGACTACGATGTGACCAACATTCACACGGTCGGCCTCCGCGGAGCTGGCACGATTGGTGCGTTTGACTTTGAAGCCGAAGCGGCATATCAATGGGGTGATGCCGGTCAGGTTGGGTTCTTGTTCAAGCCGTTCTTGTACGGTGATGATGAAGCCGACTATGACAGCTGGGCATTGAACCTTGAGTTGGGTTACACGTTTGACATGGCATGGCAGCCCCGGGTGTACTTGGGCGCTGCTTACCTTGGTGGCGAAGACAACCGCGACATCAGTTGGTTTGAGTGGTGGTGGCCGTTTGACAGACCGGAAGCCAGCGTGAGCTTCAACCGTCTGTTCTCCAACTGGGAGTACAGCAAGTTCATCGACTTCACGGATCTGTCGAATGTGCTCATTTACCGTGGTGGCGTGAGCGCCATGCCGACCGAGAGTGTCAAACTTGAGCTGAACGTCTCCTACTTCGAGGCAGACGCCGAATTTGATTCTCCGGTTTACTTCGACTTTGGTCGGTTCCGCATACCGATTGCTCCGGCGCTTAGCTTCTGGACAGACAGCAACGACAGCGACCTTGGCTGGGAAGTCGAGCTGGTTGCGACCTACAACTACAGTGAAGACCTGAGCTTCCAGGCAGGTTGGTCGCACCTGTTCACGGGTGACGGCTTGGCCGACGGCAACTTCAACAGCCTTAACGGCTTGTTGTTCAATGGCGGTAGCGACTCCGACGATGCAGATTATCTGTGGGTCGAGACGAAACTTGCCTTCTAATGTTGCCTAGTCAGTGTTGACTGTTTTGGACCCCCGCGGGAATCCCGCGGGGGTCTTCCTTTGGTGGTCGCCTTTTACAAGGTGACTATATACCAGAAGTTCGTAAAGAGCCTTTTTGAGTAGTCGCCCTTTTCTAGAAAATTACTCTGCTACTCAAAAAACACCCCTCCATTGTCATTGCGAGGAGCGCCTGCAGGCACTCCTCGCAATGCAAACAGGACGAAATGGACAAAATGGGCCTATTCTGAACATGTGTAGGGGCAACCCCCCGTGGTTGCCCTGCCCATTAATGATTGGCCTTTACGGGGAAGGCTGGGGGATGGCTGGAGAAGGTGGTTCTGGGCATGGACATTGTAAGGGCAGGGCATGCCTCGCCCCTACGGGGGAGCGTTGGATGTGCGTGACCGTAGTCCCCGAGATGGACAGGGAGGGCGAGCACGGGGACTCGCCCCTACAAGGGATAACCGGGGGACGTGGACAAAAAGGGATTTTGGTTTGGACCGTTGGTGATTGTTTGGTGGTCTCAGGGTAGGTGTCAGTTCTGCGTGATTATTGTTGGATGCGTAAGAGATTTGGTGAAAGGAGCGCTTAGGGATCGTAGTTTGTTTTAATGCCGATAGCGGCTTTCAGGGGTGCCACGATAAACCGGTTGTTGAATCGAGAAGGGGTAGCTTGCTACACTATTATCAGGCTTGGGAATGTAGACCTGCAATTGCTTTTTACCCGCGCTAGACGGGAAGTTAGCGGTGTCCTGTACTCGCAATCCGCTTTAGCGAGGTCGAATTCCCACCCGAGGGCTCCTTATTCATTAGTCAGGTACGGAGCACGTGGCGTTGACGGTTGGGTCCTACTCAACGCGTCGTCGCTAAACCCGGTCAGGTCCGGAAGGAAGCAGCCGTAGGCGGTCCGGCGCGTGTGCTGTAGGAGTGCCTGGCCCGAGCTGGCGACTCCGTGGCCGTTCTGGGTAAGTGTTCGACGGTGGGTGCGCGGGTATTTACACCTGTGTTTATTTCATGGCACTAGAGGAATTGTTGTGGCGCAGGAAACGTATCTGGTTTTGGCGCGCAAATGGAGGCCTCAGCGGTTTGAGGAAGTAGTAGGCCAGGACCATATCACGCGACCTCTTCAAAACAGTATTCGCTCTGGGCGAATCGCGCATGCCTATCTCTTCATTGGAACTCGGGGGGTTGGGAAGACGACCACGGCGCGGCTTTTGGCGAAAGCGCTGAATTGCCTGTCTTCTTCGGCGCCCACTGCGGAGCCATGTGGCACGTGCGAGAATTGTCGGACGATTGCCGCGGGAAACAATATCGACGTGATGGAAATCGACGGCGCTTCCAATAACAAAGTGGAAGATGTCCGGGAGATTCGAGAGCATGTGGGCATGGTTCCGTCGAGCTCTCGTTACAAGATTTACATTATCGACGAGGTGCATCAATTATCCGCATCGGCTTTTAATGCTTTGCTGAAGACGTTGGAAGAGCCGCCGTCTCACGCCGTATTCATTCTTGCCACCACGGAAGCCCACAAGGTTCCCGCGACAATTGTGTCACGATGCCAGCGGTACGATTTTCGGCGGGTTGGTCTTGACGCAGTAAAGACGATGTTGCGGCGGATTTTGGATGCGGAAGGGGTGCGCTGTTCTGAGGAAGCGCTGCATGCGATTGCCCGTGCTGCTGACGGAAGCATTCGGGACGCGGAAAGCATCTTGGAGCAAGTTATTTCTTATAGTGGCAATGAGATTACTTTTCATGACGTTTTTGAGGTATTGGGGCTGGTCGACTGGCAGACGTTTCATGATCTTTGTGACGCGATTCTCGCCAAAGATATCAAGAAGGAGCTTGCTATCGTAGAGGAAGTAGTAGCTCGGGGCAAAGATCTCAATCAGTTCTTGCAAGATGTTCTTCAATATTTCCGCAACCTACTTGTGTGTAAGACGGTGGCCGATCCAGCGGCTTTTCTTGCTTTGCCTGAGGAAGAGATTTCGGCAATGCAGGCGCGTGCCGAAAAGTTCAAATTGACGGACCTGATTCGGCTTATCGAACAATTTGCGGACCTGCTGCGGGATTTTCATTCGCAGTTAGGGCAACGGATTCTTTTGGAGACCACGCTGATCCGGATTTCTAAGGTTGCTGTGGAAGTTTCCATTGATACGGTTCTTGAAAAATTGATGGAACTCGGAGCGGGAGGTGTTACAAGCGCAACGCCGGGGGCATCTCCGCCAAACCCTAGGCGGGCGGCGACCACCGGGTTGAATACGTCGGTAGCCGCCGCAGAGGAGAAAACGGAACCAAACGGTGCGGGAGAGGACAAGGATCGTGGTACGGGGGATAGTGCTCGCGTTACTGTAAACCAAGATAATTTGCGTGAGGTGTGGGCGGCAGTAACGCATCGTGTTGCCAAGGAGAATTTGAGCCTTGCGGTGGCGCTGGGACATGGGCAGCCCGACCGGGTTCGAGAGCAGACCCTAGTTTTGCGCTTTGCTTCCTATCACGACCGATCGTATGAACTAGCCGACCGACCTTCGAGTCACGAGCTTGTCGATCGCATTTTGCAACGGCTTACGGCAAATGTTACGTGCTATGAATGTACCCGCATGACAGAAGAAAGCGGAGGCGACAGCGCGTTTTCCAGCCAACCCACGAGACAGAAATCGCCGAGATCTTTCCCTTCAACGAAAGTTCCTCAAGACCTCGTTCAAAAAGCGATGGAGAATCCGCATGTAGTATCGGTATTGGACATATTTAAGGGCGAGATAGTTGCTGTTCATAGGCATGGCGTGTCGCCTGATGCGGATGGTTCCTAGGTACGAGACGAGACTTAGGGTTGTGGTAGGTACACGTCAACAGCGTCTATGTTCAGAGTGAAAGGTTCCTTTGGGGAGACCCTGACTTCGATGTCCAAGACCTCGAGGTCGTTCTGACGGAGAGCCTCTTGTAACGCATCCGGCAGGTTGCTATAGAGAAGGCTAGGGGGAGCCTCGAACAAATACCAACCTTTTTCATCTGGGTCTCTCGGTTCCAGAGCTAACGTATGTGTCTGGAAAGGCCCATCCGCCCAAAATAGAATTCCTCCGCCGGTGATAACGGCATTTGAAGCGTTGGCACGGAACCGTATCCCAAATGGTACGTCCGCACTGAGACGTAGATGGAGTCGCACTGCGGCGCGTAATGTGGTCTCTTGCGATGGTTGTGCTTGAAGGAAGGCGCTGCGGTTGCCTTCAAAACGAACGTTGTCGTCAAGACCGGTCTTTTTTGAGACGTTCGGTGTACCTCGCAGTTCGATCGGGGGTGCCTCCTTTGTTTCGAAGTCCTCGATACGTAGTATGGGTTCCTTTTGCCACAGTTTGGACTTGGTATCTTGGCTAAGTGTTTCCATCATTTTTTTGAGAAATAACCCCGGCGCGGTGGAGCCTCGTGCACCGGCGGAAAGGGCGGCAAAGGCTTGGTCGATTTGGTTTCTAGCGCAAAAACGTTCCGCCAAAAGCGCGGAGGCAGATATGACATCTTGTTGTAGGGAGTCTGTGACGTACCATGGTTGTGTTTTCCAAAAAGCTGCGGCGGCGCGCAAGTCTTCCAGTGCGTTGGTGAGGTCGTTCATTTCTGCGGCAGCGCGGCTTCGTAGTAATCGTGCCATACCGTCGACATCTTGTCTGCCGACCCATACCCGCATGGCGCCGGAAGCGATCTGAGTTGCCCGGACGTAATCGCCGGCATCAAGAGCCTGGCGGATTGTTTTTTCGAATGTAAACCCTGCAAAGGGTCGCACGGTGTCGCGGATGAATGCAATGCCTTGAAGTGCGGACAATAAGAGAAACACGCAGATCGCCCAGGCCGTTATCCAGCCAATAACTTGGGTATAAGGTATTTTTAGGCGCCGAATGGAAACCATGTTTTTCAAAACTCACTTTTTTCGGTTGCGTGAAAATGATTATTAGATTGGCATTTACCGCTGCTTATATTGTATAAAATAAGAGGAAGGAGTGCACGAATTGAAACGAAGCGGGAATAATCGCTCGTTAAGTCTGGACGCGAATTCTCTTTTGGGAGAGAATGCGGCGGGGGTTCGTGCGGCTGTTGACGCGCTTCCTAAGCCCCGGACTGTTGCGAGAGCGCTGCGCTTAGAACGATTTACGCTGATGGCGCTTTTCGTGGCGACAGACGCTTTACTTTACTGGATAGCTTTGAATTTTGGGACGTTTTTGCGTCTGCAGACCCTGATCTATGCAGACATGTGGATGCTGCAGCGCGACCGTATCCTGTGTACGGGTGTTTTTGTTGTCGTGGCAGCTGCACTTGGCGCGTACCGTCGGATGCGTCTTACGGATAAGTTCGATTCGGCTTACTATGTATGGCTGGCTTTGTTTTGGAGCGCCCTGTTGGAGCTGGTGCTGGTAAATGTTGTTGAAGAAAAACAACGCGCCCTATCCATACGCGAGATTTTGGCAGGGGCTGCAGTGGGGGCAGTGATTATTGGGGCAGAGCGCTATCGAGCCGCCAGCGTTATTTCGCGTCTTTCCAGTATGAGGCGCAGTTTTCATGTCTTGGGTGAACCCGAAACGGCGGCGCGCCTGATTCATGAAATTCGGGCAAACAAAGAGGCGCCTGGGGGGGCGTATTACTGTTCGGAAGAGTTGTTTTACCGGATTGCGCGGCATGTTAGGTCTGGACACCGTGTGATTTTTCCTAGCGAGGCGATTCTGGTGGTGTCTCCAGAAAACCGTCAGGAAATGATTCCTCTTTTGAGTCACGCAATGGCGATTTATGACCGTATTTTTATTTATCCTGCACTAGAAGATACCTTTTTCTTTCCTTTTTCGCGTTTTTCTGCTGTTGGTGGGATTCCGCTGATTGAATTTGCGCCCAAACGTCCGGTGTCACTCTATTTGTATGTCAAACGGGCTATTGATATTACGGCAGCGGCTTTGGGTCTTGTTTTGGCTCTGCCGGTGGGCGTAGTGGCAGCCTTGGCGATTAAGTTAACTTCCCCAGGGCCGGTCTTTTATTCTCAGGAGCGCATGGGCAAGGATGGAAAGCCTTTTAACCTTCTGAAATTTCGCACGATGATTCCCAATGCGGAAGCCGCTACGGGTCCGGTATGGGCGAAATCGAATGACCAGCGCGTCACGCCTGTTGGGAAGTTCCTTCGGAAACATCGAATCGACGAGATCCCTCAATTGATTAACGTGTTGCGTGGAGATATGAGTTTGATTGGTCCCCGACCGGAACGTCCGCATTTTCATCAGGAGTTTCGCAAGAAATGGCCGCTTTTTGACAAGCGGCTTTTGGTCCGTCCTGGTGTTACAAGTCTTTCTCATGTGTTGGGTTCTTACGAATCTGATCCGAGTGACCGACTGCGGTACGATTTGCTCTATATCAGTAATCTGTCTTTTATGATGGACCTGAAAATATTACTAGCGACGGTTCGCGTGGTTTTGGGAGCGAAAGGGGCTCAATAATGCCGGATCGTTGGCGGAAAGAGGCCATTCGCCTGTTTCGTTCGTGGGTGATTGCGCTTGCTGTTCTTTTAGCCCTTGGAATAGGGGGTAATGTGGTACTGGCGCAACGGGTGGCGACTTGGCGGGATCAGAATCCGGTTTTTCATTGGACGCGTGCGGATAAGTTGATCTATGCCAAGGAGTATGATGAGGCGCTCCGGGAACTTCGCGTAGCGATGGCATTGGCCCCGAATCGTTTTGAGCCTTATTACATCGAGGGACATCTCCACTATGCCCGGCGGGAATGGGACAACGCGGCAGAGATGTACAGACGCGCTGAAATGCTGAATCCTGATTTGATAAAGATAAAAGAGCGTCTTTTTTGGTGTTTAATGAATGCCAAACGGTATAAGGAAGCGGCAGAATATGGGAGCCGACTTCTTTCTTCCAGCCAGATTTCCAAGGATCTTCCGAGATATGTGGCGATCGCCTGGCTTCAGGTGGGCGATTTCGAGAAGGCCGTTGCCCTGTTGGAAGAGGAGCTCGAAAAGTTCCCAAAGAACATAGAAATCATGAATCGTTTGATCGCCGCGTACCGCCAAGCCGGGCGACATCAAGAGGCGGACAAGCTGACTATTCGTATGGCGGAGGCACAGGCGGAACGTGATCAAATCTTGAGCGAGACCCCTTGATAAGCTGTTTTCCTGCCGATACCTCCCGTGTTTTTATGTGCCGGCAAGGATGTGGTGTACGACGTGGCGCGCGATGCTCCAACAAACGCTTGCCGAGAAGGCCAAGAAAACGGCCAGAATAACAATGAGAGTTCTTTGCGGGGCGACCTTTCTATCGGGGGCTATGGCATCGGCTACCAGACGAATATCCGCCATGGTCTGTTCTTCCACTTCTGCCATTTTTGCTTGTTGGTATTGACTGGCAAGCTCAAGATAATATTTATTTGAAATGCTTTCTTCCATTTCCAGTTGTCTTTTTTCGTGACGGAATTTAGCCATCTCTTTTTGGTGTTCTTCTATTTTATTCTTTAGATCGTTCAGATTACGTTCTAAAGAGAGTAGTCTTTCTTCTTTTCCAGCGAGTTGAGCTTTTCGTTGTGCCAAAATCTCTGAAAGACTGGTATAGAGAGGGTTAAGTATTTCACTCCAATATCCGACGCTCTCATTTTTTCCGGGACTTGGTGGCACTAGCTTTTTATCCAGGAAAACGGCTGTCATCGGTGGAGAATTAAATAAAGACAAAACTCGCTCTTCTCCCGAAATTTCTGTTTCCAAGGCTTGAATTTCTTTTTTCGAACTGTCGATATCAATAAGAATCCTGTAACGGTCATTTTCCAATTCACTGTACAACTGCGTCATTGCATGTAGTCGATTTTTTGCCTCTTCTTCACTAAATGCGGCCTCATTTTTCTCTAGAGCGTCCAGAACTTGAGTCCACTGCTTTCTGGTTGTGTCCGATTGTTCCAAAAGATATCTGGCCTGATCTCCTTTGCTCTTTTTAAAAAGTTCGATGGACTTTTCTTGGGCGACTTCGCCCCAGGTTTGGGCTAGTGCTTGGGCGATTTCGGGCGAGGGGCCCCTTGCAATGAGTAAAAGTGCGGGAGAGTTCTTTGTCCCGTAAGCAGTTTTTTCATTTACGGTAACTTCGATTTCCATTTTTTTCCGTAAGACGCTTGGACGGCTTAATTCTTCAAACTGTTCCGGCGTCAACAATCCTGCACTGTTTACTTTCTCTACGACTTCTTTTAAGACTGCATCTTGCATCAGGAGCAGTGCATAGTCTTGAACACCTATTGTCCGTGGGAAAAGCCCTGTTTGTTCCTGCACATTCTTAAAAGGCGCGGAAGTTACGAGGACCGTTGAGCTCGATTCGAACTCTTCGGGGAGAAGGAGCGATATGACCGCACTGGCAACCGCTGCGATGACGACGCTGGCCACAACCAGTTTGCGGGAATCCCAGAGAGCTAGTATGACCGTTTTCAGGCTCAACCGGATGGTTTCGTTATTTTCCGGCGTCGTTGACGCGACTATATCAGACGACATTAATTACACCCTTTCCACGCTGATGTTCTGCAGTTTTTGCTCTAAAGTAACCACTTTCTTTGCAGAACCTGCTGCCAACTGCAATCGGTATGATATGAATTGATCACGAGGTAAATCAACAACGGCGATGGTAATAATGGCTTTCCTCGTTTACAAAAGAATGCTAATTTCTAAAGGGGGATTTATTGCAGTTTTTTCAAAGAGGCGTTTACCTGGCGTATGTCGAAAGATTCCGGATCGAAGGCATCGCCCAGCCATTCCAGCACATCCTCATATTCGGGGTCAGCTGGGTCTTCGATAGTCTGTAACATGTCGTAGTAACCCCAAACGCCCCCGCAATCTTCGGGCGGACATGCCCCTTCGCCATCCAAGCAAATGGGATATCGACCGGCCTTGCTGGGCTCGGAGATGCGTTCCACCACGAGTTCGTGTTCCCAATCGTCTCCGAAATCGTAGACATAACGAAAACGGGCGCCTTCTTCCTTGACTACTTTTGACAAACGTACCTTGCGTTCATCCTTTACATCTTCCAAGCCGCCGGCATCGACGGGGCCATATGCTGCGTCATCGATCTGAAACTCATGAATGTGACAATCTTGCCACCCCATGACGGTTTGAATGGTCTGGTGCAAGACATCCAAGGTGATGTCGTTTCTGACTTGAAACCTGCGCCAAATGGGTGGATCGCTACCCACGAGCACGACCTTAATATCATATATTTGCACTTTAGGCTGTTTCGGTACCGTCTTAGCTTTCCCAGATTTCACGGATTTTCGCACACCTGCCATTCGATCCTCCTTGCAATTGCGAACGGATAGTATACACGATTTGCGGCACTAAAATCACCTTATTGTATTTCTTGACCATTTGGGTAAGAAATTGACGAGAGGGCTTTTAGCCTGTGAGGGGGGCTTGAGTGAATAGGCGGGAAACAGCGTCTGCGGCGCTGGTGTCATTGCGAGGAGTGCCCGTAGGCACGACGTGGCAGTCCCCTCAGGTATCAGGGGTTATAACCCGCGGACAGGACAAGGCGCAACGCGTTGCGTCCCTACAAAAGCACGGGGAGATTGCTTTGTCACTCAGGGACTTGTTCCTCGCAATGACAAGCGGGCATATCAGCCTAGGTCTGCCTCCCCGATGCAGTGCCAAACGTTTTGAGCTTCTGTATTTATTAAAAACGGCTCAAAAATGTGAACCCCAAGGTTTCAAAGGCATGTCGGAGATTTCGGTAGTAGTCGGTGATGGCTAAGATGTCCGCGCCGCAGGTAAGGAATCGGGCACCGTACTCGATGAGTTGGCCGGCGGTTTCGGGTGAGCACGGCATGCCCCAGTTTTTCTTGTACTTTGTGCAGGCATTGGCCAATTTGTCGATGGCTTTTTGTACCAGGGGGTGGTCGATCTGACCTGGAAAGCCGTAACTGTGAGCCAGATCACAAGGTCCGAGGAAGAAGACGTCGATATGGTCGACTTGAACGATCTCGTCTAGGCAGTCTACGGCTTCTTTGTCTTCAATTTGAATTACGATGAACCGTTCCTCGTTTTGGAAGCGAATGTATTTTTCCGGTGACAACAGCGCGAAGGCGCCGTCGGAATTGCCGCCCTCCCAGGGACGGCGCCCCCAGGGGTGGAAGCGCGTCATGCGGACGATGTCTTCGGCTTCTTTCCTCGACATCACATGAGGCACCATCAGTCCTGTGGCGTCCATTTCCAGAGGTCTTACCCAGTCGGAATAACACCCTTTGGCGACACGAACCATGGAGTCCATGCCGAATGCTTTTGCGGCACGTACTTGATTGTGTACGGTTTGGAAATCGACTGCCATATGTTCCATGCACAGCCATACGCAATGGATACCCAAATGGCCGTAGATCTCCACAACATTGGGATCGATCAGATTCGTTTTGGTACACCATACGGGCTCATTATTGCGGAGTTTTTTGAGAACGACACTGTGATGCATGTTTATCCCTTTCTGGATTAGGTTTTGGCTGGAAAGATGGGCTTTTCTCCTGTTGGGAAACTTTGGCGTCTTATCAGGATTGTATATAATGAGATTATGAAAGATAAAGATTCCTCAATTCCCCCGGAAGTTTTGGAGCGTCATAAAGTTCTTTGTGCAGAGATCGAGCGCCATAACCGCCTTTATTACCTCGATGCGAAACCCGAGATCAGCGATTTTGAGTTTGATGCGCTGATGCGGGAATTGCAGGAAATTGAGGCGCGTTATCCGCAATTAGCGACCCCGGATTCTCCGACGCAACGTGTGGGCGGTGAACCGCTGGAAGAATTTGTAACGGTTGATCATGTAGCGCCGATGTTATCCATTGACAACACGTACAGTCCCGGGGAAGTCCTAGCCTTTGACGAACGCGTCAGGCGGTCCTTGGGAGGGGAAACGCCGACGTATGTGGTGGAACTGAAAATAGACGGGGTCTCAATTTCACTCTCTTATGAGAATGGGATATTGCGTCGCGCCGCCACACGGGGAGACGGTAGGCGCGGTGATGATGTTACAGCCAATGTCCGGACGATTGTTGCCATTCCCCTCAAATTAGAAAACGACCCGCCCCGAGAACTTGAGGTACGGGGTGAGATCTTTATGCGGCGCGCCGAATTGGACCGTCTGAATCAACTTCGGGAGGAACAAGGGGAGCCCCCGTTGGCAAACCCACGTAATGCAACTGCGGGAACCCTGAAGTTGTTGGATCCGCGTGAGGTGCGTAAAAGAAGACTCTCCTTTTTTGCATATGGGACGGCGCCTCTGCCCGGCATGGAATGGCCGACGCATTGGGAGACGCTGCAGCACCTGGCCCGGTTTGGTTTGCCTGTGAGTCCCCATGCGGAGAGATGTTTGACGATCGATGAGGTGTTACGGGTTTGCGAAACATGGCGGACCAAGAGACACGAGTTGGATTTTGAAACCGACGGTATGGTGATTAAGGTAGATTCGGCGGAGCACCGCAGAAGGCTGGGGACGACGGCGAAGGCACCGCGCTGGGTCATTGCGTATAAGTTTCCGGCAGAAATTGCGCGTACCCGATTGTTGGGCATTACCGTTCAAGTCGGCAAGAGTGGGGCGTTGACGCCTGTGGCAGAACTCGAGCCGGTTCCGTTGGCGGGCACCATCGTAAAGCGGGCGACATTGCATAATTTCGACGACTTGGCGCGCAAGGATCTCCGCGTGGGGGACATGGTGGAAGTCCAGAAGGCGGGCGAGATCATTCCTCAGGTGGTTCGATACCTTCCCGAATTTCGTGCGGTGGACGCAAAACCGTATGTGCCGCCGGCGCATTGTCCGTCATGCAACAGCGTGGTGAGACAAGACCCCGAGGGAGTTTATCTTCGGTGTCTAAATCCAGCGTGTCCGGCGCAGATCAAAGGCAGGCTTCGTCATTTTGCGAGCCGTGGCGCTATGAACATCGAAGGTTTGGGCGAAGAACTGATTGGAAAACTGGTAGATAGAGGGCTTGTGCGAGACCTTGCCGGCATCTTTGAGCTTCGGGAATCGGACATTGCTGGGTTGTTCAAAAAAGGGGAAAAGACGGCGAAGAATCTGATTGAGGCGATAAAACGGGCGAAGGATAGGCCGCTCAGCCGATTACTTCATGGACTAGGGATTCGCCATGTGGGCAGTCGGACTGCCGAGGTTCTCGCGAGGCATTTTGGTACATTGGATAAACTTGCTGCGGCATCTTGTGAAGAATTGCAGGCAGTTCCCGAGATCGGCGAAGTGGTAGCTGCCAGCATATATGATTTTTTTCACACTGCCGAGAATCGCGCCCTCTTGGAGAAGCTGCGCACTTACGGGGTGTGTCTTGCGGAACCTACGGCGAATGTTGCTGCCGACTTGCCTTTGGCTGGGAAGACCTTTGTCGTCACGGGGACTCTTGCAGGCTACTCGCGTGAGGAAATTCATGAGAAAATAAAGTCTCTGGGTGGTAGGGTGTCGTCGTCGGTTAGTAAGAACACGGACTATGTTATTGTGGGGGAAAATCCTGGGTCGAAACTCGACAAAGCCCGCGAATTGGGTGTCCAGGTGCTTGACGAAGCCCAGTTCAATCAACTTGCCGGAATTACACCATGACGACCAGACGTTTTCCTTGCCCGGAAATTTTTGACCAGCACACGGGGGAGGCTGTGTCGGAAAGCATTCGCCGCGATCCCCCTGGTTCCTCTGATATTTGTGTGCTTGATTTTTCGGCAACGCAACAAATGGATACCCGCGGCGCCGCTTGGCTTTTGGCAATTACGGATTTTGTGCGAAGTCGTCAGGCGGAAGTACGTTTTGAGAATGCGAAAGGCTTTGTAGCGGACTTCATCGAGCTACTCGACCCGGCATTACACGAGGTGTCGGTAAAACGCAAGAAGGCGTTTGGTTGGTCGACCGTTCTTGACAAATTGGTTGCTGTGTACAACGAGTTGGCGGACTTCGGTAACTTGTTGTTTGATGCAATTTATTGGACGTTTGTTGCCCCGATTGAGGGGAAAGGCTTCCGATGGAACCTCTTTGTGGATGAAATGTACGAGATGGGAGTCCGCGCCGTCTGGATTAATTCCTTGATGAACTGTATGTTGGGCTTGGTCATTGCCATGTTATCGGCGGCACAAAGCCGCAAGCTGGGCTTGGACATTTTTGTGGCCGATCTTGTGGTTATTGCGTTTGCTCGGGAGCTGGCGGCGTTGATGACGGCGGTGGTGGTAGCGGGTCGGACCGGGGCGGCGATCACGGCGGAACTGGCAACCATGAAGGTGCAGGAAGAGATTGACGCCTTACGGGGTATGGGGCTCAAGATCGGGCAGTTTCTTGTGGCGCCGCGCATATTGGCCTTGTTGGTTGTGATGCCCTGTTTGGTGACGCTCGGCATAATTTTTGGTGTTTTGGGCGGATCGCTGTGGGGAGTGTATGTGCTGGGGTTTGATGCAGAGAAATGGTATAACCAGACCGTGTCTGCAGCTCAACTTGAAGACTTTTTTCAAGGGTATGCCAAGTGCTTCTGTTATGCGCTCATTATCGTGCTCGTGGGTTGTCACAACGGGCTTCGTGTGGAAGGTGGCTCCCGGGGCGTTGGGTTGATGACGACACGCACGGTGGTAATGATAACGTTTTTTGTTGTGTTGACCGATATGTTGTATGCGGCGTTGTTTTACTTTGTATTGTAGGTGACGATGACGGAACCGTTGATCGTGGTTGAAAACTTGGTGACGCACTACGGGGACAGGAAGATCCTCGATGGGGTGTCGCTTGAAGTGTACGAAGGTGAGATTCTCGTGATAATCGGAGGCAGTGGTTGTGGCAAAACCACATTGCTAAAACACATGACGGGTCTGTTGAAACCGACGTCTGGATCTATTCGATATCGCGGGACGGATATTACCTTACTGGATGAAGACGAGCTAGCCGAACTGCAGCAGACTATTGGCATTGCTTTTCAAGGTGGTGCGTTGTTTAACTCGATGACGATTGCAGACAATGTAGCCTTGCCGCTACGTGAATACGGGCACATGGAAGAGCGTTTAATTGATGCCGTGGTTCGTTTGAAGTTGAGCCTGGTTGGGTTGGCGGAATCCCGGGCTCTTTTGCCGGAGGAATTGTCTGGGGGTATGCGGAAACGAGCGGGCTTGGCGCGCGCCTTGGCGTTGGATCCGCCCGTGGTTTATTTTGACGAGCCCTCTGCGGGGCTAGACCCCGTCACTGCCGCAGGCCTCGATCAGTTGATCTTAAGCCTGAATCGCATGCTGCGTATCACCTTTATCATCGTGACGCATGAACTCGAGAGTATTCGAACTATCGCCCATCGTGCGGTGATGTTACATGGTGGGAAGGCGATTTTTACGGGAACGGTGCCTGAAGCGGAGGCGAGTGAGAATCCCTACGTGCAAGCTTTCTTCAAACGGTGCGCCGATGGTTCATTCGCGAAAAGTGGCAAAAAGGAGACCTGAAGGTGGCAACGCGAGCGCAAAAACTCAAGGTGCTCTTGTTCTTGGCGATTTGTGTTGGGGTAATGGCGGCAGGACTGGCGATTATCCAAGGATTTACGCATGTACCCATGTTGCCGTACTACGTCGAATTCACGGAGTCGGTTCTGGGTCTTTATCCAGGCGCCTATGTGGTGTATCAAGGGGTGCCTGTAGGGAAAGTGAAAGACATCGACGTTTTGCCTAGCGGTCATGCCCGCGTACTTATCCATGTGGAGGTGGACAAGGTGACGTTGCACCAAGGGGTAAAAGCGCAGTTGGTACTATACAGTCTCGCTACGGGGTCACTGGCCGTAAACTTATACGGTGGCGAATCAGATGCACCGCCCCTGCCGGCGGGGTCGTCCATCGAAAGCGAAATCTCATTTTTGGGTGCGGCTGGCGAACAGACTTCTGTCCTGTTGAAGAATCTCTCCGATGTAGCCGACGCGGTGAACAAGAGTCTGGAAGGGATAGAGGAAGGCGATTTTGCACGTTTGATTAAGCGTACGGATGAACTTGTAGAAGAGACCAAAGAGACTGTGGCTACGCTCCGGGAGCAGGCAGAAAAAATAGGTAGCCGCGTGGATTCCGGCACAGAAAGTTTTCAACGTCTCACGGAGGACTTGATAGCGACTTCGCAAGAGATCCGTACGACTGTGGTTGACTTACGCACCAAAATCAACGCATTGGACACGGCACAGGTCAACGCCGATTTGGCGAATGTTCTGCAAAAAGGCGGCGTTTTATTAGAACGTCTCCAGAAGACGGCGGAATCACTTGACCATGCGGCTGGCAACGTGCTTCAAGACACCCAACACGTTCAATACAAGTTCAAAGAGACGCTTGACACGGTTCATGAGACCGTAGCTGCGCTACATGATCTCATTGAATATCTGAGAGAAGACCCGTCCGCACTGGTACGCGGAAAAGGGAAAGCGGCAGGAGGTAGATGATGCGTTACGCTGCACTTCTGGTGGGTTGTTTGTTTTTTGCCGGTTGCGTTTCTACGCCTCGTTACGTTCCGATGACCCGGTATGTGTTGCAGCCGCCGGTGGAGACGAGTCAGGCGGAAACGTTGCCCTTGCGCCTCGCGGTGCGTCCTTTGGAGGCAGCCCGTCCCTACCGTTTGCAGGTGTTATATCTGGAGCAAGGTACAACGTTGACCGCTTATCCGAATGCCGAATGGGCAGAATTGCCAGCGGAAACGCTGACGCGGGCGTTTGTGGATGCGTTGCGTGCATCGGGGCGGTTTCAAGATGTGGGGCTTGTTTTCGATGTGGGAGTACCGGATTTCCTAGTGTTAGGTAAGATACGGCGATTTGAGGAAGTGCGGACAGGAGCCTCGACGCAGGTATTGTGCGAGGTCAGTTTCGAACTTCGCGCTGCATCCGATCGGCGGGTGGTATGGGTGGAGACGCTTTCGGCGACGGAGCCTGTAGCCACGCCAAACGATCCCGCTGCGTCTGTCCAAGCGCTGGGTCGCGCCGCGGGACGTGTCATCTCCGAGGCGGTTCAGCACATGGTTGCGCTGAAATTGTCCACGTCTGAGGCTCGCTGATCGGCTTCGAATTACGGCATATTGCTACGGCGTTTGGATGTCGCCACTGTCGCAGCAAAGGTTTCGTGCGTTGTCGGTTTTGTGGTAACGTGCTTCGAACCCCCGAATGAAAGGGATTGCATTTTCCTCTCTTTTTCCGACAGTATCGTGATATGGAGCAGCAAACTGGAGACACACGGGACACCGGACATATCCTGTCAACTGCGAACACATCTCCGCGCGGGTTGTTTTCAGAGTTGTCACAAAGTTTCGGTCCGGTCTTTGTTTTTCGTGTGTTTTCGACGGCGATCTCGTTTGCAACGTTGGCGTTGGTGGGACGTGCGCTGGGAGCAACGGGGTTAGGCGACTTATCGGTTGCACGGGCGTTGATGCTTACCGCAGCGGGTTTGCTAGGTCCCGCACTTGACACCGCCGCGGTACGGTTTGCGACGCGAGAACCTGAAACTGCGGATCTTTATCTTCGGGCGATTTTATGGGTCAAATCCGCGCTTGCTGGACTATTGCTCGTCGTAGGATTTTTAGCAGCCTCTCTCTTACGGAACCTGTTGTTTCATTCCGATCCGAGCACGCCCGTTTCGCCGTGGTTGGTGACGGCCGCGCTTGCGGGGGCGGGCGGCTTTATGCTGTTTGAGTATGTGCGCGTGTATTTTCAGGCACGGCAGCGGTTCGGGCTGTATGGGGGGTTGGATTTTGGTCACGCCCTCATCCGCTTGGTTGCGATAAGTATCCTCCTTGTTGCGGGGTGGCGCTCGCCGCTGTTGGTGTTTGTCGCATATGCCGCTATCCCGTGGGTCTTGTCGGTTGTTGGGCTTCCCTTGTTATCGTATTCTCACCATGCAACACGATTGGAGATCTGGAACCGACTGCGAGAGATGTTCTATTTCATTCGGTGGGTGGCGGTCGCATGTGCGTTAACAAGCGCTGCTAACGGAGCCGACATGTTGTTGTTAGGGTGGTTTCGGATTGGAGAAGTTCCTCGTGGGGATTATAGTGCGGCACGTGCACTGGCGCAGGTTGGAGATTTGGCGGTGTTGAGTCTTTTCAGCGTTCTACTGCCGAAAGCGGGAACCTGTCGTGACGCGAACACCACGCGTTCGTTCTTGATCCGATATTCTTTGCCGTTGGTGGTGGGCTGTACGGTTTGTTCTGTGCTGCTGGTACTGATGTCGCCTTTTCTTCGTTTCGTATTGCGTTTCACCTTCGGGGAAGAGTTTACGCGCGCGACTCTTTGTCTTGCTGTGTTGTTGTTTGGCACCTTTATGGCGTTGTGGGGCGTTCCAGCGAGTGCAACGGTCTATTCGTTGGGGCGTTCCCGTTTGATAGCAATCTTAGAAGGTTTGAAACTTCTTATTTTCGTAAGTGTCGCTGCCTTTCTGGCGCCGCGATATGGTATCTTGGGTATGGCATGGACGACGGTTGTCGCAAAAGGTACAATAAGTCTACTGACGATGGCATGTGCATGGTGGACGACGGACGCCCGTCGCGGTAGTGGAGGGCAGCCGACTGAACCCAGGTTGGCACCGGCGATATCGGAGTAGCCATGAGCTCCAGGTAGGTATTGCCACAAGCGTAGGTGGAGAGGGTCATGAGCGTATTGACAGAAGCCGAACGAGCTGTTCCTGAACGTTACAACAATTTGGGGTGGGCGGTCCTTGTGGGGCTGGTGTTGGCGTTGGGTATTCTTGCGACCGGCACGGCGGCTCTGTATGCGGTGTTTGGGCTTGCCTTTTTCGGTGTGTTTCTGCTTTATCCGCAGTTTGGCCTCTATGTGACGACGGCTCTCCTTTTGCTATCCGGGTCTGCCACGGTTGTAGGAGACCTTCGTATGCAAGTTCCGTTAACCGCTGCCAAGGTTTGTGGAGCGGCTGCGTTTGCGGCGTGGTTGTGTCGCGCCATAGTCCGACAGGAACCGATACGATTTCCGACGCCGACAGTGGTCTTATTTGTATTCTTGGGCTGGGCGGGCATAGGGATTGCCTCGTCGACGACCTGGCGCGTGCAGTGGCCTGAATGGATTCGTCTGGCGACGTTGGTGGTTTACTTCTTTTTCACGGTGAACATTTTGACGACGCGTTCCCGAATTCGCGCCTATGTGGTTTTGGTGTTGGTGTGTGGTCTGTTGCTCGCGCTGTTTGCGCTCGCCCAATATTTTATAAAAGACCTACACTTGGAACTGCCGAGTCAGGAAGCGGATGTTGGCTCGAGGGCGGAAGGCGCCTACATTGAACGCGACGAAGCCGCTGGGATGGTGGCGGTTCGGGTGAGCGGGGGAACCGGACATTCGAACTGGCTAGCCTTACTCATTTTGACCATTATGCCCCTAAATGCCTATTGGTTTATGACGGCAAGGGGCCGCGCATTTCGTGTTTTGGCGTTGGTGACGGTATTTTTGGAAATCTGTGCGCTGGTGTTGACGTTTACGCGGACCGGTTTCTTGATTGGATGTATTGTTTTGGTCGTATTGGCTGCCCGGAATCTCGTGCGATTCACGCCGCAGCGTGTCGCCGCGCTTGCACTAGCGTTATTCTTTGGATGGTTCTTGTTGCCCGAGGCGTACAAAGCGCGCGTGTTGAACTTTACGCAATACGGCCGTAGCGAATCGATCAGTAATCGTATGGAGTTGCAAAAGGCGGCATGGGAGACAACGTTAGAAAATCCTATTTTGGGCGTTGGACTTGGCGGTTACGGTCCTCATCTGTTGCAAAAGAACTCGCGGGTGGCGCGCACCATGCGGTGGTTTGTCGAACGCTACGACTGGCCGCCACAATTTATCGGACCACATAACATGTATCTCCAGTTGTCTGCCGAAACGGGTGTTGTGGGGCTGGGGCTGATTGCGATATTTTTCGCGGTGCTGCTTCGAAACCTTCGTTACGCCAACCACGAGTTAGCGCGTTGTGGCGACAAGGACGGAGAAGCGCTGACGTCGTCCATCGAAGTGGGCTTAATAGCGTTCCTCATTAGTGCGCTGTTTCTACACGCGTTGCAGCAAAAGGTCTGGTGGATGATTGCGGCGGTCGCCGCAGTGGCTACGGCGTATCTTCCGCCTGATTCGGAATCCACTTCAGTGAGGGAGCGCTGACCGCCATGTCACCGCGCTGCTTTCGTGTGGCGGTGTACGTCATTTTTTGCATTTGTTTTTCTGGGTTTGGGGATATACGGGGTACGTTGCGGGACACTTCCGACCGTCCGATTCCTGGGGCGTTTATTTCTGCCTTAACCCAAGATAGAACGATGGACGGCTACGCGGTGACGGAACCCGATGGGACATTTACCATAACGTCAGATCGCGCCATACGGTTTCTTGCTGTGCAGCCGGCTGCGGTTGCTGCAAAAGAAGAGATAGAAGGTTATGCATACCAGCCTCGACTTTTTGCCCTCAAGGAAGCATCCGAGAATTTGGTTCTACGTCTCCCGCCTGCGGGCTGTCTGGTCGTTCGGGCTTATCGTCAGGACGGTAGCCTCATGCGATGGGAAGATTTTGAGACTCGCGGCACCTTTGGCGGAGCATTTCTTTATGCGACGGACTTGAATGATGAAGCCGTGGAAGCGGTATGTTGGCCCGTGCATGATAAAACTTCGAGAGTGACGGGTTCTTCGTGGAAGACGGGTTTGCCCGCCCTGGCGGTGAGACCGGGAAAAACCTACGTGGTGCAGGCGTTGTTTTGGGATGTGCCGGGATACGGGAATGTGCTGGTGCGTGCGGACAACGAAGGTAAAGGGTTTCGGGTAGAAAAAGCAGGGGATCTCGTCATTCTGGATTTCGAGGTGGAGTTGGCGCGGACGGCGGTGGCTGATCTGAAACGGCGCAGCGAGATTATACCCCATGCAAGTGTTCTGGATGAGTTGGACCAGCGTCTCTCCGTTGTGCTTTCCAAGAAGTCCCCGGTGGATCGTGCCGTTGCCGCGAATACGCTGTTGGGAGATGCCCTGCGGCTTCGCGACAAGTTAGAAGTGGAAGCTGCCCAAAGGCGCATTTTATCTGTGCGGAAAGGGAAACTGAAGGTTACGGTGAGAGACAAGTCCGGTGTTCCGGTTTCGGGAAAACGGATCGATCTACACTTGCGGCAACCTCGGTTTCAGTTTGGTGTGTTTGAAGGAAGTCCGTTCAACAGCGCGGCATATAAGGCAGCTCACGAGGCGGGATTTTCACTAGCCACTGTCTTGCCGGCATGGGGGTGGACGGACGAAAGCGCAGGGGCAAATTGGCCCGCGATCAATCGTATCTTGGGAATTAGCGCCCTACGCCAAATGGGGTTTTCCGTAAAGGCTCATGGCGTGCTCTGGTTGCAAGAGTATGGCATTCTGCCGGAAACAAAGCGAAACTTGTCCCCCGATTTGTTTGTTAAAGCAGCCCAGCGCCATGTGAAGACGTTGTTGGATGTGTGGGGCGATCAAATTGACCTCTGGGAAGTGATGAATGAACCTGCTACCGTGAACATAATTGGGTTGCCTCGGGAGGACGTGTTTAATCTCGTGCGCGACGTGGGGCGTCTCGTGAAAGAAACGACCCAGAAACCTACCCTGATTAACAGCCCGCATGAATTTGATTATGGACGCAAGTATCAGTGTTTTTCTTTGGATGGCGAGCCGACAGAAGATTATCCGTTGACGTATTCGGCGTTTTTGCGCATGTTACGAGACCGGGGGACAATGGATCTGGTGGATATTATCGGTCTCCAATTCTATTCGGGACCGCGGCTCAATACGGCTCTGGGCGGGCATATTGCCCCTGCCTTTTCGTTAGGTTGGTTTGTAGATACGGTGGAACGATACCGCCAGTTTGGCAAACCACTGCATATCACCGAAATGTCCGTGCCATCCTCACCGGGTGACCGTTCGGAGATCGCCTATTGGCGGGAACCGTGGACGCTACAGACCCAGGCGGACTACACGGAGGCCGTGTTCACGTTGGCTTTTGGGACGCCCGCGATCGAGTCCATTACGTATTGGGATATTACAGACGCAAAACCCTCCGTGATTCATGGTGGCTTGACATATCCCGACGTTTCTCCCAAACCTGTTTTTGAGCGTCTCCGCGACCGCATCCATGCATGGATGAAGAACGAGGAAATGGTTACGAATCAAGAAGGGATTGCGGAAACCGAAATCCTAGCTGGGGACTATGAAATGACTGTAGGGTTGTCAAACGGGAAGAAGGCGCATGCTACCGCAACGGTGACGCCTCGTGCCACCGTCGAGGTTTTATTAGGGGAAACGTGATATGGCACCTGTCAATGTGTTGTACTTGATTCGAACCTGGGCGTTAGGGGGCTCCCACACAATAATGCTGCTTTTAATGCGCCATTTACCCAAGGAGCAGTTCCATCTGATTCCTGTGGTATATGATTCCCATTCAGGGGGAGATGAGAAGTTCGTGGAAGCGGCGGAACGGGAGGCGTTCCAGGTTGCCCCCGTGCGAATTCCTTGGAAGACGCGGTTCGCCTGGGGAAAAGCGCGGGATTGCGTGGAGGATTTGGTTCAACGATACAACGCCGCATTGATTCATACCCATGATCCTCATTCGAACGTACTGATAGGCATAGGCAGGAGGCGATGGCGGTGTGCGTGTGTGGCAAGCGCCTACGGTTGGTGGGAGCGGCTTTTCCCGTTGCGTATCCATGCTCATATTTGGGCGGAACGAAACCTAGCGTTACCGCAGTTCGACCGAGTCATCACCGTGTCCGAAAACATGAAACGCAAGATTCTGCGGGGGCCCACGGCGCCGGAGCGTATTCGTGTGATTCCTACAGGGCTTGATCCCCAGCGCTTGCAGCCTCGACATTCGCGCGAGGAAGTGCGCCGAGTGTTCGCTATTCCCGAGTCGGCGACCGTAGTGGGTACTGTCAGTCGAATTTATGTTGAGAAGGGGCACACGTATTTGCTTCAAGCCACTGCGCAATTACTGCCGCGGCATCCGGAATTGTATGTGTTGATCGTTGGGGAGGGTCCTTTGCGCCCTGCATTGGAAAAGGAAGCAACGTCATTGGGTATCGCCGACCATGTGCGGTTCACGGGTTTTTACGACGACGTGCCGGGGGCGTTGCGCGCGATGGATATCTTTGCATTACCGTCTATTCTCGATGAGGGGTTTCCGACGGTTGTTCTGGAGGCACAGACGATGGGCTTGCCCGTTGTGGCGTCAGACACTGGTGGTACGGCAGAGACGATGGATGTCCCGAAAACGGGTTTACTGGTTCCTCCGAAGGATGCGGCGGCGCTCGCGGACGCCTTAAGTGACCTCGTGTCGGATTCATCACGGCGACGGACGATGGGGGAAGCGGCACAAGCGTGGGTGAGGTCGGCTTTTACCCTGGAGCAGATGATTGCGAAGGTCTGCGAAACCTATGAAGAAGCCATTTCGGAGTACAGCAGGCGGACATGAAGATCGCGCTTGATGCTCATGCGCTGGGGACGGGCGCCGGCGGCAACGAGACGTTCGTTCATCGCTTGTTGCAAGGACTTCGTGCCATTGGGTGTTCCGAGGATATCGTGGCGCTGGTGAATCCGGACTTTCCGGAGGGCGCAGACTTGAGCGCCGGCTTTCCTGTCCATCGTATGCGTTATCGTTCTTCCGCGTTGCGTGTCTTGTTTGGTTTGAGAACCGCTCTACGTGAGACGCAGCCTGACCTGTTGCATGTCCAGTACATCGCGCCACCGCGTTGTCCTTGTCCGTTTGTGGTGACTCTTCACGACATGGCGTGGATTCGGGTTCCCGACACGATGCCCGCACGCGATAGATGGAGACTGACTACGTTGGTTCCGTGGACCTTGAGACGTGCCGCTCGCATCTTCGTCGTGACAGAAGCCATGAAGAGGGAAGCCCTGGAGATGTATGGACTTCCTGAAGACCGATTTGAGGTAACACCGAACAGCGTTAGTCCGGCGTTTCGGCCTGAACCCGAACGGGTGGAAGCGGTGCGGAAGAAGTATCGCTTGCCCTCGTCTTTTATCCTCTACGTGGGCGCGCTGCAACCTCGCAAGAACTTGTCACGCCTTGCTGCCGCCTGTAGTCGACTTGCGGAAAAAGGGTTTCCCCACGTCTTAGTGATTGTGGGCAAACCGGGATGGCTCGGGGCACGCGTGGAACAGGCTTTGCGTACGTTTGAAGAAGTTGGCCGACTGGTGCGGTTGGGTTATGTCGACGCGAGCGACTTGCCGGCGCTTTTTAGTGCGGCGGCTATTTTCGCGTATGTGTCGCTTTATGAAGGGTTTGGGTTGCCTGTTCTGGAAGCCATGGCTTGCGGGACGCCTGTTCTGTGTTCGCACGACCCGGCATTATCGGAAGTTGCAGGTGGAGCGGCTTTATTGTGTGATCCGGAAGATGTCGAGTCGATTGAGAATGGGCTGATGCGACTCTTAACTGATGAAGAACTCCGAAGACGTTTCCAGCAGGAGGGACTGTTGCGTGCGCGTCATTTTTCGGTGGAACGGATGGCGCGGGCGGCATTGGCGGGTTATCGTCGCGCTTTTGAGGATTGTGGAGGCGCTCTATAAAAAGTCTTGCGAAATAATTGAATTTGGTATATAGTAAGAATGTTGAAATTAGGGAGAAGTTGATTCGGACGATTCGACTCGCTGGTAACGATTGCAGTCATAACCCGCCGTTTGTAGGTTCCTGCCGGTTTCCTGCTTTCTTGGGGGTAGTAGCGCAAGCGCAAAGGCGCGTCGGGCTTTTCCCTGTGGTTTTTGTCGAAGAGAAGGAAGGTAGGAATGAACATCTACGTCGGAAACTTGCCCTACAGCACCACGGATGACGAGCTCATGAAGGTTTTTTCCCAATACGGGACGGTGTCGTCGGCACGTGTGGTCATGGATTACGCAACGTCGCGTTCGCGCGGGTTTGGTTTTGTCGAAATGCCAAATCAGAGCGAAGGGCAGCAAGCCATTGAAAAATTGAATGGCTGGCAGATGCAGGGCCGCGCGTTAAAGGTTAACGAGGCGCGTCCGCGTGAAGAGCGTCGTCCGAGCCGCGGTGGTCGTTATTAGTTTTCTTTTTTTGCAAGCCTACCCCGCAGGATAATTCGCAGAACGTACTTAATGGGGTTTCTTTTTGATTAGGTCGGGGCCTCTTTTTGCCTTCTAATAGAGCCCTTTCTTCAAAATTGCGGGCAAAAAACGTAAGCGTTTTTGTTTCCAAACAAAAGAACGGGGGCTCGCGCCCATCGTTTCGCTTTTCGTTATTTGGGGATAGATTTCACGGCTGGTTGTGCCGAAGAGAAACGTGGAAAGAGCCAAAGCCCAATTGCAAAGGCTACAACCGTAAACTCAACGGCATAAAACACGAACAAGGCGCGCATGATACCTGTGGTTTGGCCGTAACTGTGTAGTCCGACGCCGAGCTGGTTGACGCCCCACCATGAGAATGCGATAACAACGTTTTGAAACACCGCGGCGCCGTGTAAGCCCAACTCCCGAATGTACCCACCTTTTCGTGCGTGCAAGATGGTGAGTTGCCACAACACGATCAACAAGGCGCCGTTCTCTTTTGGATCCCACCCCCAGAATCTGCCCCAGCTTTCAGCCGCCCAGATGCCACCAAGCACCGTACCCAACACCGAAAATACCAAGGCAAAACACAGTACCCCATAAACGATGTTGGTCAGGGATTCATAGAACTCATCGGCACCTTCGCTGTTTAAGCCGATGAACTTGGCGAAGATGTAGACATGGGCGATGGCTCCAGCGAGAAGTCCTGCACCGTACCCAATGGTAATCGTAGTCACATGGGTGGCGAGCCAGAAGTTGGTATCCAAAACGGCGACAAGGCTGGGCATGGTGTCAACGCCTTCTTTCGCTTCGTACTTGAAGGCAAGGAACATGCCGGCCGCACCCAGCAACGTTCCTATGGAAAGAGCGATCTTCTTTCGGTCAATCCACTCGACAATCCAAGCGATGAGCACCGCGACTGCTGTGGCAAACAGGATGGTTTCGTATAACGTGGTCACGGGGGGACGTCCACGAATGATACAGCGAAGGGTGATACCGTAAGCCAGAAGCGCTGTCGGGATGAGCGGGGCGATAAATGCAAGCCCTGCCAGCCGACGGTTCTTTGGGCTTATCCAAGTCAGAGCTGCTAGCACAAAGCACAGCGCGTAGAGGATCAAACTATAGTAAAAGGGTTGGGTGTCGTACAGTATGACTTCGAGCGGGATTTTTTTGTATTCTCCACGTTCTTGTGCGCGGTGGATTGCCGCCTCGGCAAAGGAAGACAGGCACGAACGGAAGGTTCTTGGGTCATTTGCGGCGCGGGGCAACTCTTCGTAGAGGGAGAGCATTTGAAGCAAGGCATCTGGAAGGGGACCCGAAAAGAACGCATGTTCTACAAAATCCCCCGGCGTGAGCCATTCCGTTTCGCTGTCGGGCGGCGGGATAGCCGCAAGAGCGTCCGAACGTGCTGCTAACGTGTCTACCTCGTTCAAAAGTCGTTCCAGGGTTTCGATGGTATGGGTGCGGGTTTCTGCGTCGAGGTTCTGTAAGGAATCCGGTAGGATTTTTCGGAGCAATTCTTCGTCATTCGGGTTAAGGGGCTCGGCATTAGGGAGTTCTCCGCGATGGAGCGCCACCGCGGCGACTGCGATTATGCGGGCTTTTTTCACGATCTCACTGAACCGTTTTTCGGGAAGAAGGGTGGCGAGGGGGCTGTCAGCAGGGATCGAGTAGGCATAGCGGGCGAAATCGAAATGATGTATTACCTTTTCGAAATCCTGAAGGTTTTGCGCCAACCGCAAGATTTTCGCTTCAAGCATATTCAGTTGTTGTGGTGGCGTGTTCGAAGCGCGTTGGGCAATATCCATCAGACGTTCGCGCGCGGGCGCCAACTCCGCGTACGTGTAGCGGTCGCGTTTTTTGCGACCTTCGTGTGGCACGCCGATGGCATCCAGTACCGCCGTGTCATCAACGAGAAACACGGGGTATTCTTGCGCTAGTTGCGGACGTAGAAGACAGTCCATGAACCATTCCGAAGGGGTCATGCGTCTGCCATCGGGGGTGCGGCATTCCCTCTTTCCGTTGAGCCTCAAGAGTAAAAACCCCGCGTAGGTGCTGATCGGTTTGATTCTGCCACCTTCCTGGATGGGAATCGTCTTAAACATCTGCACCACGTCCGGTTCCCACGGGGTAGGAGTAGGAATGGTTTCCGTATCGGAGGTTTCCGCGGCAAAGACGAAGGCATTCCCGGTGAAGAGGATGAGGGTAAGCCATAGACGTATCATGAAGCATTCTCCTCGGCAATGCGACGTAGTCGACGGTACAGCATCCATCCAAAATGAAAAACCAGTCCCGCGGTCAGTACGACGCACGAGTAAAGAGGAAGACGCTCCGCAGGGTCGTAACTTACCGCTAGTGTGGAAAAGAGGCGAGTGCCTTCGGGTGCGTTTTGAGGTCCCCAGGATGCTTGATAGAGCGTGTACCCTTTATGGCGCAAGGGTTCGTTCATGCTGATTTTAGCGGGAAACTCTTCGCCATTCTCGATGCGGGTTATGTCACTGGAAAAGGCACGGGGCAGATTGGTACGCGGATGAAGTTCGCGTGTGAACTTGTCCAGGCGAATAGCAAAGGGGAGCAGGCGCCGTTGCCGCCGAAAGTCCACAACCCATGTTTCGTCGTTAGACCTGACAACCCACGGGCCGCGTTGCGCACCCCAGAGCAAACCCACGTTAACGGCGGTGGCGTTTTTCGGTTGCAGTTGTACTACCGCTCCGGGTATCTGTTCTTCCAACTTCGTCTTTTCCGAGATGGGCTGCAAGATGAAGCCGTCGGCGGAGGGGACGTCCGTTTGCGCGCCGGCGGGTTGCGGCAGGCAATTAGGGAAAAAAGCGGTCACTTGGATGTCGAGAGGCAGATCCGGGTGTTGGAATGTTACAGGATGATCTTGAGATGCATGCGCGAAATCCCTGTGGGGGATGACATATTCCGTGATGGGTGCTGCATCTTTTTTCCAAATCGCGATCTCCCAATCCAAAGGCGTTTCAAATTCGTTACTTACTTCGGCTTCGTGAAGGGTCATGTATCCTTCTTCGCCGTACTCGTGTTTTACCCAGCCTCCCACAAGAAGAATCACCACCGCCGCATGCGCCACAACGACGCCCCACTGAGAGATGCCCTTTTTGATGCGCACCAAGCCGCCGCAGACAAGGTTCACCCCCGCGAGAAATGTCAGAAGATAAACGCCTGGCAAGGGAACGGGTACTTTATTAAAGAACCAGTGCACCGTAATCAGCGATTCAAAATAGCGACGTTTAACCTCGTAAATGCCAAGATCGACCTGTTCTAAGGTGCCGACAAACGTGACGGCCATGAGGAGAATGAGCAAAACACACGCCAACGCGCTGGAAGCCAAGACCTGAAAAACAGCCTGAAGTACTTTTTTCATTGATCGGACTCCTATTGCTGCAAGGATTGGCAAAATGTTTGAAAGGCTTCCCGCTGAGATAGGACTTCGTCAGCCGGACCCGTGAGTTTTACAAAGATTGACGATTCGGGAAGTAGGCAAATTGTGCCAAGGAGAGCCCAATCCGGTTGGGGAGTGCCTGACATGCCGGTAAATGTTCCGGACATTTCCACATAGGGAGATGCAACCCCGAGGACGTGTATCTTCGGTAAAGCAGCAATCGCTTCGCTGGAGAGAGGCTCCAATCCCATTTGATGGCGCCAACGGTTGATGTTTGCCTCTAAACCGCCGCCCGTGCCCGGCAATAGGCTTACCACACACTCCGCACCCGTGCCGATACGAAACGACGCGGCCCGCATCCCGCCCGTGGGAAGAGGTTCCCATCCCTCAGGAACTTTCCAACTTAATGAGACGGATTTGCTTTGACGCCGGGGTGATGCGGGCGACGATGTTGAGAAGCCAAAACGTTCCGAGGAGGACATTGCCTCAGGAACCTGACGAAATGCCGCGTCAATGGTGCGAAGTTGTTTGATTTCCATTCTGTCGGCAGGCTTGGAGCAAGCAGCAAGAGCCATCACGAAAATGCCGAATGAGAAGGCGAATAGAGAACGCCTTGAGGTTTTACATTTATCGATCAAGAACTGTTTCCTTCCTGGACCGAAGATCGGGGTGTGACGTGTTCTACGGTTTAGACTCAGACATAACACTGAAATAATATCATAGAGTGGCGACCCATTTCAGACAGTTGTATTCCCCCTTTACCCGAGGCAGGTTTTATTTATCCTTGTTAGGAATCTCTAGGGTATCTAAAAATGACAACAGGAAAGGACGAGGGTATAAGGGGTTTATCCTGAACACGGACGTAGTAGGGGCGAACCGCGTGTGGTCGACCCACCAATTTTGTGCCTGTGGGGAAAACCGTGGGATTCGCAGAGAAGGCAAGTTCTGCCAGAGACGGGGTAGGGGCGAGGCATGCCTCGCCCCTATAGGGAAGGACGGGGGCTATGCAGATCGCCAGTTTGTGGCGGTGGTTGAGCCTCGCCCCTACAGGGGATGAAAGGGACGGGTATTACGCGAGCTCGTGGGGTTTGGTGTCCTAACGTTGTTGCCGAGGTCAGATAGGGGACGTCCCTGCGGTGTTTGCTTGGGCTATTTTGTTCTGGGAAATCCGAAGGGATTACGCACGAATGCCTTGCTGTCAGAGGGGCAATGTTTTATTCGCCCTGCCCGCCGTTTTCTCCGATGCTATGGTCCATCTCCAAGGCGGGTTGGTCGGTGCGGGGTTTGCCCACGATTTTTGCCGGTACGCCTGCAACGGTGGTGTGCGGCGGCACGTCGTGTAAAACGACACTTCCGGCGCCTACTTTGGCTCCTTCGCCAATTCGAATATTGCCGAGAATCTTCGCGCCGCTGCTTATCAGCACGCCGTTCATGATCTTGGGGTGACGATCCCCGGTTTCTTTACCGGTTCCGCCCAGTGTGACTTCGTGGAACAGAGAGACGTTATCGCCGATGACAGTCGTTTCGCCGACAACGAGTCCGGTAGCGTGGTCTATCAGAATCCCTTTGCCAATACGAGCAGCGGGATGAATGTCAACAGCCAATACCTGGGATATTCGGCTTTGCATAAACAACGCTAAGGTTTCCCTGCCC